>OLZJ01000338.1_pt1 | contig 27627 bp, 27 predicted proteins | sample 1673951 | NCBI WGS metagenome assembly OLZJ01 (sample SAMEA103958135, study PRJEB25191) | human gut metagenome
ATCGATACCTATATATTTCATGTAGTAACTATTTAATCAACATCTTTACATCATGAACTTCCATTATAAATGCGGGGTCAATGCCCATTGAACTATCCAGTTTTTAATGTAAAAATGAGTGGGGACTAAACATCGGGCACGGTCTTTATGACAAACGCGGGATCGGTCTTCTTCCACTCGAGATATTGATAATTTTTGCAAATTTACAAAGTCCTATTGAATATATAACGCGGGACGCGTCGCCCCCATTAGAGGTTGCGTTTGGTGCTTACGCCCGTTTGCATGTTTACGTTTTAATGGACAGCGATAAATTAGAAACGCTCTTGAAGCTAAACGCAATTAAGGCCTTTAACAGCCAGGCGGACGTACAACGTCCAGCGGCTGTCAAAGGCCTTAATTGCGTTAGTTTGTTTGTATGATGCTATGCGGGTGGGGTGTTTACACACGCACGGCTTCGGTCACGTTTTCTATTTGCTTGAGTTGTGCGCACACGTTCTCTACATCTTCCGTGTCGTAGACAGATATGGTGAGCCGTCCCTCAAATATGCCGTCGTCGGTGTCGAGCGTTATGCGCTTGACCATAAAGTGGGTGAGTTTGTGCAGCACATCGGCAATGGCATAAAGCACGCCTTGCGAGTCGACACCGCGAATTTCAAGTTGCACGTCGAACAGCAGCACTTTGTGCGTGTCCCAGCGGCAGGCTATGATGTTGTTGCCATAGCGTGTCTTTAGCTTTACGGCCTCCTCGCAGCTGCGTTTGTGCAGTTGCAGCACGCCATCGTCGGTGATGTATCCCAACACATCGTCGCCAGGTATGGGCGAACAGCATGGCTCGATGGTGCATTTGCGCAACACTTCTTCGTCGAGCACCAGTATATCCTTGCGGTTGAGGTTCTTAACCCAGTTGGGGTCTGCCACATTTGATGTGCCTTCCTTGGTGTTGGCCGCATCGTCGGCCTTTCCCATGAATGATGGCAGAAATCTGCGCCAGCCCCGGCTTTGGTTGCGTCCTTGCAGGAAGTTGATGGTGTCGTCGTTAAGCGTGATTTTGTCGTCGCCAATGTTGAAGAGCAACTCGTCATTTGACAGTGCGTGGTAGTGGCGGCGCAACTTGTCGATGATGCCACCCGAAAGTTTCATGTCGTTGTTGGCCAGGAAGTTGCGCAGCACTTCTTCGCCCCGTTTTTGCTTGTCGCGGCTTTCGCGGCGCAGATAGGCCTGTATTTTGGCACGTGCCTTGGCCGTTGTGGCAAAATTGAGCCATTCGGGCTGTACGTGCTGGTTGCGTGAGGTGAGCACTTCAACTTGGTCGCCACTACGCAGCACGTAGCTAAGCGGTACAAGACGGTGGTTAACCTTGGCACCGAGGCAGTGTGAGCCCAGGAAGGAGTGTATGGAGTATGCAAAGTCGAGCGCGGTGGCACCCTTTGGCATGGTTTTCAAATCGCCCTTTGGGGTGAACACCATGATCTCGGACGCATACAGGTTGAGCTTGATGTTGTCGAGCAGGTCGAGTGTGTCGGGCTGCGGGTCGTCGAGTATTTCTTTAATCGAGTCAAGCCACTTGTCGAGCTCATTCTCATCGTAGGCCGCATCTTTGTCCTTATACTTCCAATGTGCAGCAAAGCCCACTTCGGCAATGTCGTCCATGCGGTCGGAGCGTATTTGCACTTCAATCCATTTGCCTTGTTTTGACATGAAGGTGTTGTGCAGTGCCTGATAGCCGTTTGTCTTGGGGTTTGAAAGCCAGTCGCGGAAGCGGGTGGGGTGGGGCTTGTATATTTCGGTCAGTGCCGAGTATATGCGGAAGCACTCGTCCTTTTCGTGTGTGCGGTCGGCCGGGGTAAACACTATGCGGATAGCCAGAATGTCGAACACCTCCTCAAATGGGATGTGCTTTTTCTGCATTTTGCACCAAATGGAATAGGGGCTTTTGATGCGTGCCTTGATGGTGTATTTCACGCCCATTCCGTCAAGCTTCTCGCGTATGGCGGGGGTGAAATGGGCTATCACATCATCGCGTTCGACGTGGCTTTCGTCAAGTTTCTGCAATATGGTTTTGTAGTCGTCGGGGTGTTCGTATTTGAAACTGAGGTCTTCAAGTTCAGTCTTAATCTTGTTCAGCCCGAGACGGTCGGCAATGGGGGCGAATATGTAGAGCGTTTCGCCGGCTATTTTGTACTGCTTTGACGGCAACATGCTCGACAGAGTGCGCATGTTGTGCAGGCGGTCGGATATTTTTATGAGAATGACACGTATGTCATCGCTCATCATGAGCAACAACTTTTTGAAGGTTTCGGCCTGTAACGAAGCGCGGTCGCCAAATATGCCCCCCGATATTTTGGTGACGCCCTCGACGATGTTGGCAATTTTGGGCCCGAAGAGGTTGCTGAGGTCCTCGTTGGTATAGTCGGTATCCTCCTCAACATCGTGTAGCAAGGCTGCACAGATTGATGTGGATCCAAGGCCAATTTCGCCACAGGCTATTTGTGCCACTGCTATGGGGTGTAAAATATAGGGTTCACCCGAGCGGCGGCGCACGCCCTTGTGTGCTTCTTTAGCAAAGTTGAATGCTTTGGTTATTAGTTCCACCTTGCGGCGGTGGTTTGATGCCAGATAGGTGTCGAGCAAATGCTGGAAGGCAGCGTTGATCATAGCCTCATCTTGCTGCTCTTGCTGGCTCTTGGCGTTTGTCGTAGGTATATTGGGGGTATTCATAGGTCGTGTCTTATTGGGGGTTAGTCCCCACAAATATACAAATTATTCTGTAGATTGCTCCAGACTTCATCACTTTTTTGTGTTATGGAATAGCGCGTATTGAAATCAATGAGTTACGTCATTTGATAGGGTGACGCATTGACGAAGTCAGGAGGAGATAAGGCACAAAACGCAAGCACCAAACGCTACCACAAAACGCTACCACTAATGGGGGCGACGCGTCCCGCGTCGGGATTTTTATGACAAAGGCTCACAGACATGAGTGTAATTCGTGCTGTCTGTGAGCCTTTGCTTATAGTGTATGAGCATTGCATTTTCCCCGACGCGAGACGCGTCGCCCCCATTAGAGCTTGCGTTTTGTGTTTGCGTTTTGTGCTTGTGCTTGGTGGTAGCGTTTAGTGCTTGCTGGACCTTTACCATACTACAAAAGCTTTACTTACCGAGTATCTTACATCTTACACTAATACGTCGCAATTCATTGATTATCAATACTCTATTTTGTGTAAGATGCTACCAATTTCACCTACACGCAACCTACACAACCCTCACGCTGCCACACGGCACAAGCACGGGAGAACAGTATCACGGCATAGGGGAGCAGAAATGTCTGTTGCTCCGACAGATTGTTCTACGTCCCTATGCCGCATAACCCGCCGCATACGTCCAAACCGACTGCGCGGCAGCGAGGTGAGGTGTGTAAGATGTATGCAGGGGTATGTAAGATACTTTGAAATCATCTTACACTCTTGAAACCTCTGTGTATCAACTTGTTACGCATGAAAGTGTAAGATGGCAGTAAAAACACACGCACTCTTTTACATGAGGGATGACGGGGAATGGGCAAATATTTGTGTACAAATTGTACACTTTTTTTGTGGGGTACAATGCCTTGGTGTTACCTTTGCAGCACTTTTGAACCAAATTGTAGTAACTACCATGAAACGAATGCTTAGCAGAATGTTGCGCTATGCCGATGCCATTGTGAAACGTGGCGTTGACAAACTGATAGACGCTATCGGACATAGTCCGGAGCCGCAAAGTGAAAATACTGAAACGCCCCAGCAGCAAGAACGCATGGGCAACGACACTGACTGTGCACCGCAAACAACTGGCAACACCACAAACTGCGGTCTGACAGAACAAACCATCACCCTGATGGACGAACTGTGCGACATGTGCTATAATGTGCTTCGCACGTCCGAAGTGCAACGGCGCGACCAAACGGACAAAGGAGAAGTTCACTGCCGTGGTTCTGGGGCGTGAACTGGTGCAGCAGCAAGTGCCGCGCCGACGTAGTAGCAAGGCTACATTGTACTGCGTGAGGTGCAAAATAATATATTGTTGTCCGGTAAAACCACTCTGATATTATAGCTATAGTAATATATAGAAGCAATAAATATAATATTGGCGGCGCCAGGACGTGTGGTGTTTCACTTCTTGGCGCCGCCTTTCATAACGGTTGTATTTATTTGCTTGATTTGCAGATTGTGCTGGGCGTTGGGTGATTTTAGCAATATGTTTCGAGCGCTTTGAATCCGTGTGCCCCTGGTTCTATACGCACAAATGTGGTGGAGGCTGGGAACAGTATGGTATGGCCCGCACTGAGGTGTACGTCACCCTCATCATAATGCAGCAGGGCGTCGCCCTCGTAGGCTATGTATATGATGAACGAGTCAGTGGTTGCATAGTCCACATTGAGTGTGTGCTCAATCTCGTAAAGACGTACTACAAATTCGGGAATGTCAACCAGCAGCGAGGCTGTGTCTGGTTTGTGGTCGTAATGTACACGATGGGTGGGATATGCGTGGAAGTCGAGTGCCTCGCGTGCTTGTGCAATGTGCAGTTCGCGGCGTTGGCCTTGTGCATCACGCCGGTCGAAGTCGTAGGCACGGAAGGTGTCGTTGCTCGACTGCTGAATTTCAATTAAGAAATTGCCCGAGCCTATGCAGTGAATGTGTCCTGCGGGAATGAGGAAACAGTCGCCGGCATGTGTGGCATGGCATTTGAGGTGTGCCATCAAGGAGCCGTCTTGTACACTTTGGCTGTAGCCGTCGGCAGAAAAGTCGGCATTAAAGCCGGCATAGAAGCGTGACTCCGGCTGGGCGTGCAGTATGTATTGCATTTCGCTCTTGCCAAAGGGATGACCCATGCGTTGCGCCATGGCGTCGTCGGGGTGTACCTGTATGCTGAGGTCCTTGGCCGTTGACATGAACTTGACGAGGAGCGGAAAGTTTGTGCCGTACTGCTCGTAATTGTGCTTGCCAACCAGACTGGCTCCGTGGGTTGCAATGAGTTGCGACAATGTCTGTCCCTTAAACTCTCCATCACTCACAAGTGTCTCGTCGCCAGGAAGTCCTGAAATTTCCCAACTTTCGCCTACTTGCAACGGGGCTTGCGACAGATGTTTGAGTTCTGTCACTTCCTCGCCGCCCCAAATGGTGGTCTTTAAGAGTGCATCAAATCGTATTGCTTTCATATATGTATGAGAGTCAGCCTTCGATATATTTGTTGTTATGGGAGCATGGGTGGCTTTTGACAAGTAGCGCATCTGCTCTCATTACGGCTCATGATGAGACAAGTTGTTTCTATTTAAGTGCTTGCAGCATTTGCTCGGCCATGTGTTCTTGTGTCTGGCCAAGGTTCATGAATTTGACGAGTGCTTTGCCGGCTGCACGTCCGACCATGCTTTGCGGTTGGTGCATGGCGGTTGCTGCCTGGTCTATAAACTCTTGGGCATCGCGATTGTTGGGCACGGAACCTTGCATGAACAGTCGCGAGAGTAGTAAGTAACCACAGAGTTGAAACATCTCGCTGTCGGAAGCAATCCACTCATAAGCCTTGACCGAAGCCCAAGCTTCGTGGCTGAACAAGTGTAGTACGGTGCATTCGGCCTCTTCGGCATATTGCATCTGCTCAACCCACAATGTGGCCAAGTCTGCGTCCATGCGCTCTGCTGGCATGAGCATGCCCGCCAACAGCCGGCATTCGCGTATGTTTTCCTTCCACAGAGCGGCTGCAAGTTCGTAGGTGTGTGGCAGGTCGGCAGCCATTTGCTGCAACCGTGGCAGTTCTACACCAAATATAACCTTGTAGGCTAAGCCCTTGTCGCGCATCGAGGCGCTGACAGGACCGTTCATCACACCGCGCAGAGAACGCTTGATGTGGCGCAACTGTTCGGCTAATTCGGTATCTTGAGTCATTATTTTGATAGTCTGAAAAAGGTAATGATTGTGCAAAGGTATGAATTTATAGCTTAACATTAGCCTTTGCAACGGACAGATATAACTTGCAATGGCGTTATTTCTCCTTTTTTACCTCTGCATCGATGCGCAATGTGGTGTATAGTTCTAAAAATACGGCTATGAGCAATGCTATTTTCCATTCGCCGCCACGAAATGGGGGCCAATGGTAGGCAGACATAAACATAAGTGCGGCCGTGACCACAAGCAACAGGGCACCCATCACCTGCTGACGGCGCAAACGGCGAATTATGATATTTCGCCCTTCATAGCGGTCGGCAATTTGTGCTGGTGCAAAAAGTAGTGCGCCTAAGGCAAACAAATAGGGGGCGACAGTTGGCAGGAACAAGGGCAGCAAGGCACCCGCTACGAGCAGTATGCCACCGGCGTATAATGCAAATTGTTTCATTCGTCAGTGTTTGTGTTGTCACTTTCGATGACGTAGACGTCTTCGTTGGCGGTTTTCATATAAAGGTTTACGCGTGCCACGCGCTCCACAGCCTCGGGGTTGTGCTCGAGTTCGTTAAGTTCGTGTGTGTCGGCATTGTAGCGGTCTTCAAAGTCCTTGATTTCGGCACGCAACTCTTCGTTCTGTTGATGCATCTCATAGCGGTGCCAAAAGCTGTTGGGATCGACAAATCCCACTACTACTATGAAGAAGAGTATTGTCCACAAGTACTTCTTATGTATCAGGCTCCAACAAAAGTTTTTCAGTCGTTGTCCCATAAAGCGATAGTTAAAAGTGTGAAGTGCAGCTGTGTCAGCTGGCGGATATATACGTGCAAAAGTACACAAAAAAATGGTTCTGCTGCCATTATTTGCCACAGAACCATTTAGTTGGTGCAACCTTTGCCGCAACTTTGCCATTACAGGTCGTGTTGCTGCAAACGGTATTCGGCCAGTTTCTCATATTTTGTGCCGGGGCGGCCGTAGTTGGCATAGGGGTAAATGCTGATGCCGCCACGAGGGGTGAACAAGCCTGTCACTTCAATGTATTTGGGGTTCATCAGTTTGATGAGATCCTTCATGATGATGTTCACGCAGTCCTCATGAAAGTCGCCATGATTGCGGAAACTGAACAAGTAAAGCTTGAGGCTTTTGCTTTCAACCATGAGTTCGTCGGGCAGGTATGAAATACGTATTTCGGCAAAATCGGGCTGGCCGGTGATGGGGCAGAGACTGGTAAATTCTGGACAGTTAAACCGCACCCAATAGTCGTTGCCAGGGTGTTTGTTTACAAATGTTTCAAGCACCTCGGGGGCGTAATCACTTTTATATTCTGTTTTGCGGCCAAGGGCGTTGAGTTGTAGGTCGTCGCGCATGATAAGTAGGTGTTCAAAATTATTTTATACAATCAGTAGGTGCCATTTTCACATTGAAAGCACGTTCTCGAGGCGCATCTGTCTCCTTCGTCCTCGGTCACATAGCCCGCTATGACCCCCTTCGGTTCCTCCGTTATCGGGGGACAGAAACCCTCAAACGAAGGAGACATCTGCGTCCTGATAACGCACTTTCAATGTAAAAATAATTTTGAACACCTACTTATGTGATTGTAGTGTGAGTTGTTAGTCTTTTGTAGAGTTGTTCTTTATGGCCAGATATTGCTCAAGACCTTTGCGGCGCAGTTTGCAGGCAGGGCAATGTCCGCACCCATCGCCTGGCACCCCGTTGTAGCATGTGAGGGTGCGGTGGCGTACGAGGTCGAGCACTCCCAGCTCATCGGCCAAGGCCCATGTCTCGCACTTGTCAATCCACATGAGCGGGGTGTGAATGACAAACTGCTCCTCCATGGCCAGGTTGATTGTGACGTTTAGCGAACGAATGAAGGCGTCGCGGCAGTCGGGGTAGCCCGAAAAGTCGGTTTGTGACACACCGGTCACAATGTGTCTGATGCCGTGCTCACGGGCGTAAACGGCAGCAATGCTCAGAAAGAAAAGGTTGCGTCCCGGCACGAAAGTGTTGGGAGGGCCGTCGGCAGGTTTTACCTGGTCCATCACAATCGAACTGTCGGTGAGCGAATTGTGTGCGAGCGAACTGATAAAGCTGACGTCCATCTTGTCGAAATGTACACCTGCCTCATGTGCTATCTCTTCGGCCAGTTCTACTTCGTGGGCATGTTTCTGTCCGTAAATGAAACTAAGCGCATACACTTTGCTGAAGTGTTTTTTAGCCCAAAACAAACAGGTTGTTGAATCTTGCCCGCCGCTGAACACGACCAGGGCAGGCTCATGTGTTACACCGCCATCAACCGGCAAGTGTATTTGGTGTTGGCTATTCATTATGCTATGATAAGTAGGAGTTAAATATCAAATATTTTCCACACGCTGTACGATATCCCCTTGTCGTAGGTGTCTTCGCCCTCATGCCTTTTGAGTGCTCGCACCACGCGTATGGTGATGGGCAGTACAACGATTTCGTAAGCGGTTTTAAGCACCACTTGGTTAAGCATTAGCAGGGGAATGACTGGCCAGGGCACTACACCACCGAGGGCAAGAGGGAAAAATACCAAAGAGTCGCCGGTTTCGCCCACAACTGTGGAGGCTATGGCACGATACGAGAAATGCTTGCCGCCATCGGAGCGCAGTTTCATGCGGCTCATGACATAAGCGTTCAAGAAAGAACCTACAAGGAACGCCACAAACGAGGCTGCGCAAATGCGCGGCGCCAAACCAAAAATAGCGTGAAAGCCTTCTTCGCCATGCCAGTAAGGCGCTCCCGGCAACCAGTCGGCCAACATGCCAAACAATACAAACAGAAAGTTCATGGCAAAGCCCAACCATATAACAAGGCGTGCGCGGCGGTAGCCCCACACCTCGACCATGCAGTCGTTGATGATATATGATACGGGAAATACAATCAGACCTGCTGTCAGGTCGATAGGGCCAAAAGCTATTTGTTTGGTTTCTAACAAATTGGCGGCTATCAAGCAAACGCAAAATAGCACACCGAGCATCATAAACGCGATGCTTACTGCTGGGCGCTGCTTGCGCTCTGGGGCACATGTAGTGTTGTTGTATGACATAAATCTTGTTTTTTACGAGGTTTATCAAGCACTCGGGGCAACAAAGGTTGTCCAGCTGTTATGAATATGAAAGATATGCTGCTTGCTGCCACTCTTAGCAGCTAAGCAACTGCAAAGTTACTATTTTACAATCATTTGGCGCAACTTTATCCGGTCTTATTTGAAAGAGATGTAGGGTGCAAGCCGTTTGAAGTCGTTCTGCGTAAACTCTTTGTAGAGTTGTAAGTCGCGCCATGAGCGTATGGCGCCATATTGGCGTATATGTGTTACGATGATTTTTGTCTGCTCATAGCTCAGATACGGGTGGCGCACCAGTTGCTTGAATGTGGCGTGGTTAATACGCAGTTGTCTGGGTTTGTCAGCCTTGTCAAGCACAAACCAACGTGTAATGCCGGCTGGCAAATCCTCAATTTCGCCAATTTGGCTGGTGCTCACAAAGCCGCCCAGACGTTCGCGGTAGTCCACAATCTTGCGTGCATAATACGAACCAATGCCCGGTATGTGTTTCAAGGCCGTTGTGTCGGCAGTGTTGGCAGGCAAAGTTACGCCCTCGGCCAATTTCTCAGTTTTTGGTCGCGGCTCGTGTTCATAATTGCTTTGCCACTCAGCACGTTCATATACCTTGCGCTTGTCAGCTTCGGCTATGCGTACATACGGACGCAACTGTTCAAATTGAGATTTTGACAGACCATAGAGTCTTTGCAGGTCGTCGGCCGAGCGCCAACGTCCCCCTTTGCGCCTGTACTTAAGCATGTTGCTCACTTGCCACGGTTTCAGGCCGAGACGGCATAATGTGGCCGAATCGGCATGGTTCGGGTCAAATGGAAAGGGAGTAAGTTCTATTTCATTGCCCCTTCGGTTGTGTGAGGTATGGGCGTTCCATTTATGTTGAAGGGTTGTGAGAGTTTCGTTGTCGGCCTCGGGTAGCTCATCTTTGTCGTCGTGGCATCGTAATACCACGAGTGATATGCACACACCGATGGCCAGCATCAGTGTACACAGAACCATGACACGTGCCTCCTCCTTGGATATAGACATACGCAGAACTTACAAAGTTAAACAAACGGCCGGTCACTTGTGGCTGCCTCCGTAGCTGTACCACCACCAATAGGTTTCGCCATACGAGTAGCGCAGCATGTTAGTGCGAACGGTGCGGTCGGGTATAGAGTCGGCCATATCGGTATAATCGCGGTAGTTCGCCTCAATGTTGCTGTCGGTATAGAACACATCGGGTTGTGTGCGTTGGTACAGTATGAGCGCTTGTGCAAAATAGCGTGGCAGTTTGCTCTGCGCCACCTCGGTGGGGTAATAGTAGACAATCTCTTTGGCAAACAGGTCAAGTTTGCGTTCGAGCAATAAAGCACACAGGTAGTAGTCTGCAGCAGCGGTGTGCTTGCCATCTCCCATGAATGCTGACAGCCAGGCACAGCGGTGCAAATAGGCAAGGGCACCCTCGTTAGCATGGCGCCGGCTGCCCAGTAGCCTTTCAAGTTTCGATGCGGGTAGCAACAGTTGTTGGTAATTGTCAGTTGGCAGCAGTAGCAGACTGGCGGCACCACCGGCTGGCACCATTTGGCTGAACACCTCGTCGCCCAACCCCTTTTTGTGTGTGGTGGCCATCAGGTAACAACGCATGGCAAACAATCGGTGTGAGGTGGCATACGACTTGTCGCCCACCTTGTAAGCGCGTTTGGGGTGCTTTGATTGTAGCGCTTGTGCTGTACGCAATTCGTAATGCTGCAAGTCGCTCACGCCGTTGCCCACCCCCACATACAAGCAAAGCAGCAACATTTGCACTGCAAAGAATTGAAAGTTGACGCCGAACGTCTGTGGGGTGATGCGTGAACGGTGGCGCAGATGCTTGTCGGTTATCATCAGTAGCCATGCCAGCACAAGACCCCCGGCAGCCAGCAGTAATTGATGCCATACTGTGGTAAAAGCCATACCCACCCCAGCTGTGGCCAGCCATGCCACGATGGCGTATGCCACGATGACAGGTTTGTGCCAGTGTGCCAACAGTTTTTCAGTCAAGCACAACACCAGCAACAGCACACCCGTTGCAACCAGGGCCATAGTCCAGGGCCATGGCTCGACAAAATGTCCGGCGACGAGGCTGAGCCAGTAGCCGCTGACGTCATACTGCGCAAATCTGAAGTAAAGCAGCAGATATATAGTAAATAGCAAGCGTTTCACAATCAAGCTGTTTAATTTGCAAAAAGAATTATGAGGTTATAAGCCCCCTTTGTGTAGAGAATAGGAAGGACATTATAACCTCATAGATTTATTTGTGCGTTCAGCAACTGTCAAGTAGTATACGTTACTGTGCAGGAGCGGCAGGCGTGCTGGCCGGAGCCTGTGCAGGAGCAGCAGGAGCGGCAGGTGTGGTGGTTGCGGCAGGAGCAGCAGATGTTACAACAGAGTCAACATCAGACTGACGCGGGGCAAAGAAGATGGTTGCTACTGAGATTACTACCAACAGGCCGGCAAGAGTCCAAGTGGCCTTTTCGATAACGTCGGTAGTTTTGCGCACACCCATAATTTGGTTAGAGGCTGCAAAGTTCGAAGCCAAACCACCGCCTTTTGATTCCTGAATAACAACGATGAACGTAAGCAAGATGGCTACTAACACAGCCAGGATTACGAGTACTGAATACATTGTCTTATTATTTTGTTTTGTTTTTATTGATTACTTGTTTCGTAGTCACCCACGTGTGCAGAACGTCCTGCGCATGTATGGTGTACGTGTTACACCAGTTTGCGCAAATGCGTAGCCACAAGGCTGCATATAATGATAAATACAACAAACATACGCAACGGAGTTATGCTTTTTCGTGATTTTTATTGACTATCAGCTTCTGCAAGAATCTGATTTGGTCTGCAAAGTAACTATTTTTTTTCGGATTATTCAAGTTTACCTTGCGTATAATTTCGAGCGCCTTCTCATATCTCTGTTGTTTAATGTATATTTGGGCCAAAGTCATGGTCAGATAGCCGTCTTCTGACGCATTGTCGGTGTCGTCCTTGTCGGCAGTTTGCTCGGGTGTGTATTCAGGCTCGTCTTGCAGTTGTATGCGTTCGGGCTTTTTGTCAATAAAGTCGTCAATGAGTTCGGCGCTGCGGTCGGTCGGTTTGTTTTCGTCAGCTGCATCAGGCACGGCATCGTCGAGCTGAAGCAGAAAGGCCGCATAGTCGCCCGTGGCATCGGCAGCAGTAGGCTGGTGGTGTGGTGCGCCCGTTGGCTTATCGTCACTTGTTGCGCTCGTCGTTCGCAGAAAGTTGTCAATGAGCGAAGCAGTGCGGTCGCCTTGTTGGGCTTGCCCCTCCTCGTCCTTGTGCAAGGGGGTAGGTTGAATTTCGTAGTTGCCGCCTTCAATCATCTTAAACAATACGCGTCTGTCGGGCAGGTACAAGGCAGCCCTGCGTAGCTCCTCGCCAAATTGAGGGTCGTGCAGTAAGAACAGATTTTTCAGGAACAAGAGCCGTGCAGCCTGATAGTACGGATATTTGGCCACGAGCTCGCGGAGCGCGTAGAGAGTATCCTTGTTCAGTTGTTCAGGGTGAGCTATGAGTTCGGCTATAGTTTCCATTGATGTGTAAAAAGAAGAGGTTCGTGAGGTGTGGAAATCCTTCGGGGACGGTGGGGGGTATCAAACATTGGCGTCAACAATGTGCGAGTCTGTTAAACAGCCAGTTTGTATCACTTGTTGGTTCGTGAGCCAGTTTACCAGTCAGCCACGGTGGCATTAAATATTTGGTCGCACAAGTCCTTAACCATTTCGGTTACAAGATTTTCTTGCACAGCGGTCAACTGTTGCGTCGAGTCGTATTGGCTGGTGGCCGTAAACTGCTTTTCCCACTTTTGGTTCGTCTTGGCATTTTCAAAGCGGATATTCACCGTAATGCGCAGTTGCACTTGCGAGGCATAACCATCGGCCGATATGCCTTTGTTAAACTGGTCGTAGTTTACAATCTCGCCAGCCACGTGCAAGTCGCCTCCGCGTTTAACCAGTTTCAAGCGTGTTTGGTTGGCATAGACGTCCTGCAACTTGTTGTTGAGAATAGCCTCCATTGGTGCCCAACCATAAGGTGCACGATTGACTATTTTGTCAATCTGTATAGTCTTTATCACGTCGTAGTTGATGCTCGTCCCCGTAAACTTGTAACTGATGCTACAAGCCGTCAGTGCGCAAAGCAGCAACATCGGCACAATAATTTGCAGCGTTTTGCGTATCATTCTAATCCGTATTCCTTTATTTTGCGATAGAGTGTGCGTTCCGATATGCCCAGTTGGTCGGCAGCCACTTTGCGTCGGCCGTTGCTCATGTCGAGGGCGCGTTTTATCATGTCGCGTTCCAAGTCGTCGAGCGACTGCGGCATTTTAGCTTTGCCCGTATCAGTTTCGGCGGCAGGCACATTGCCATCGGCTGGTTTTGCCGGTTCGTCGTCTTTCACCTCCTCGGCCTCCCAATACGCTAAATCTTGTGCGCCGTCCTCAGCAAATTTTACAGTGTGGTCCTGATCTTCAAGAATCAGGCTATTAGGCTTAGCCACACAGTCCGCTGCAGCATGGTCACTCCCGTTGCGTTGTTCGCTGACGTAACGTTTGAGTTCGTTCACTTCGCGTCGCAGGTCAAACAATATTTGGTACAATATTTCGCGTTCGGCCTCAAAGCTGTGCGTGTCCTTAGCCGGCTCGCCCACCATGACTATTTGTTTGCTGTGCGACTCAGATGGCAAGTAGCGGCTCAGCACCTCAGGGGTTATTTCGCGTTCTTCGGCCGTTACGCTCATGTTCTCGGCCAGATTTTTGAGCTGTCGCACATTGCCAGGCCACGAGTAGCTAACGAGCATGCGTTGAGCCTCGGGCGTCAGTCGTACGGCGGGCATCTTATACTTTTCGCTCATGTCGAGCGCAAACTTTCTGAAGAGCAGTGCGGCATCGTCACCACGTTCGCGCAGTGCGGGCACCGCTATCGACACCGTGTTAAGTCGGTAGTAAAGGTCTTCGCGGAATTTGCCTTCGGCTATGGCCTTCTCCATATTTACGTTTGTAGCCGCCACAATGCGTACATCAGTTTTGCGCACCTCGCTCGAGCCTACGCGTATGTATTCGCCTGTTTCGAGCACACGCAGCAATCGTGCTTGTGTTTGCAAGGGCAGTTCGCCCACTTCGTCAAGAAAGAGCGTACCGCCGTTTGCTGCGGCAAAATAACCTTCGCGTTGGTCCACAGCTCCGGTGAAGGCCCCCTTTTCGTGTCCGAACAACTCCGAGTCGATAGTACCTTCGGGTATGGCGCCACAGTTTACGGCAAAGTACTTCTTGTTCTTGCGCAAACTGTGGTCGTGAATGATGCGAGGAAAGGACTCTTTGCCCACACCATTCTCGCCCACCACCAATACCGAGAGATCGACAGGGGCTATTTTCAGCGCTATTTCTATGGCACGGTTCAGTGCCTCACAGTTCCCCACTATGCCATAACGCTGTTTGACGCGTTGAACAGCAGAATTGTCCATTGTTGTTTTTAGTAAATAATGAAATGCGGCCTATTTTGTGCAAAGATAGTGCAAACCGAGCGAAGAGAGTCAAGCTTGCTTGAACTTTCTTCCGAGGTGCCGCCTATCTTGCAGCTAAAAAGTTGAAAAACGTTCACATCAGTTTGCTCAGCGCAGTTCGTCAGCGCTGATACCCATGGCCGACATAAGCGAGTATCCCAGAATTTCGGTCTTAAAGCCCTGTCCCATTACGGGTTCCATGGCAAAGAGTGTGATATCTTTGTCATCGGTGTTTTGGCAGATGTCCACCATGCCTTTACCATACGACTGCGTGTCGCCCACCACTAAGAGCTTTTTAACCTCAGCAGCATCGGCCAGCATGGTGAGCGATTGCAGGAAAAACTCGTCGCTGCGCACCACATCCTCTACAGGAAATGCAAACAAGCTAAAATGCCCGAGATTGTCGTCGAACGAAAGGCCGTTCAAATCCTCGTCAAAGCGCGAAGGCTGAAAATGCTCCAAAGCCGCTTTTTGTTTGGCGTGCAGCATGTGCACCTGCACCTCGTTATGCCCAGGGCGCAAAGCACCATCGAGTAACACGCAGTCAAGCCAGTGGCAAAGGTCGGCCTTGGCTATGCTGCGGCCAATCATGCGGCCAAAATTCAATGTCAAGTCAGCCGCCACCCGGTCAAGGTAGTCGGCGTCAACCAGCACCACCACAGGTGCCCATTTACTATTTTGCATAAGTGTGTAAAGTGTCAGTCTTCGTCAAAATCAAAATCATCGTCCATAAAGACAGGCGTATCCTCGGCAAATTCGTCGAGTGCGCGGCGGTCTTTTTTGGTTGGTCGTCCGGTACCGCGTGCGCGGCCCACAAATCCGCTGATACGGCTCATCTCAAGCAGTTCGTACTGCTCGGGCTTTGTGATGTTTTCGAGCACATCGGGCAGGAGTTTTGCCCCCACGCGCTTCTCAATGGCCTGCTTTACGCGGAAAGTGTAGGTAATGGGCGACTTCTTGACCGCCACCTCGTCGCCAGCTTTAACTGTGCGCGAGGGTTTGGCTTGAGCGCCATTGATGCTGACGCGCCCGTTCTTGCAGGCGTCGGCAGCCAGAGTGCGTGTTTTGTAAATGCGTGCGGCCCACAGCCATTTGTCCAATCGGGCTTCCATTGTCATTTGTTGTTAAACTGGTTCATGGCTATGTTGATGCCCGCCAGGCAGAAAGTCTTTACCGCCTCGCCAGCCACCTTCAAGCGCTCGTCCATGGTCTTCAAGTCGTCCTCGCCAAACTCGCCGAGCACGTAATCCACCTGTCCACCACGCGGAAACTCATTGCCTATGCCAAAACGCAGGCGTGCATACTTTTGGGTGCCGAGCACCGAGGCAATGTGTTTCAAACCGTTGTGACCGCCATCGCTGCCGCTTGGCTTGAGACGCAAGTGCCCAAAGGGCAGTGAAAGGTCGTCCACCACCACGAGCACGCGCTCAACGGGCACTTTCAGCTCATTCATCCAGTAGCGCACGGCATTGCCCGACAGGTTCATATAAGTTGAGGGCTTGAGCAGGGTGAGCGTCTGGTTCTTTACCTTGAGTGTGCTGACAAAGCCGTAGCGCTTGTCGTCAAATGTAACGCCGCCTGCCGATGCAAGTGCGTCAACCACCATAAATCCTATGTTGTGACGGGTGCGGGCATATTCATCGCCAATGTTGCCCAGCCCAACTATCAAATAATTCACGTTTCAGATAAGTTATACCCATTGGCCGAATTATTGGTTAACGGGTTAACAAGTAGACAGGTTAACAAGCAAGTAAGTCCTGCTCTATTTATGGTGTTAATAACAAATAGATAAGGAATGTAAGAGCTCTTGGTTAACCGACCTGTAAACCGGCTAAATCGTTAACAAATTCCGCCAGCGCGTTGGTTATATAAGGCCCTGTGTGCAGAATTTTGGGCGTGAGGCTTTTGGGGTAATATGATGAGGCAACCCATCGTTATTTAGTCGGCTAACCGTGCCCTCAGGGGGGGGCGCCATCAATAGCCTTGATGCCCAAAGCTTCAGTGCGTGTGTCGTACACAGAGCCAAAACGCATTAAGGGTCGAGCGCAGGCCAGCGGCCGAAACGAAAATTGCGGCACGTTATCACCTTTACGCTCAACCCTTAACGGTGTTGAATGTTATAAATTATTCAGCGGCGGCAGCGGCAGCAGCGGCAGCACCCATAGCGGCACGTGTCATCTTAACTGCGCATACGATAACTTCCTTCGGAGTTACCATTTCGAGGCCTTCGTAGTGCAGGTCACCAGCCTTGATGGTCTTGCCAAGGTGGAGTGAAGTTACGTCAACGTAGAGCTTCTCGGGGATTTGATCGTAGAGGGCGCGTACATTGAGCTTACGAACCATCATCATCAAGCGACCACCGGCGCGTACACCTTCGGCCAAGCCCTTAGCTTGAACGGGAACACCCATTACGATAGGCTTCTCAGCATGTACTTCGTAGAAGTCAACGTGCAGCACGTTATCCTTTACAGGGTGGAACTGAACTTCCTTGAGCACAGCCTTGTGGTCTTCGCCATCGATGTTGATGTCAACGAGGTAGATGTGGGGAGTGTAGATGAGCTTGTTGATTTCCTTCTCGCTAACTGAGAAGTGGATAGCTACGGGAGCGCCCTTTTCGTCCTTCTTCTCACCATAGATTACGCAAGGAACGTTACCATTCTTACGGATTTCTTTAGTAGCCTTCTTGCCAAGGTCAGTACGTGCAGTACCGTTGATTGAAATTTGCTTCATTGTTTTGTTAATTAGTTGTGTTACTCTAAATTAAGTTTTAACCCTCATGGCATCGCGTCTGCGCACCAAACGCTGCAACGTCACGGGGCTTTTTATTTCGCTTAATTCGCCATCACACGTGAGGCATCATTATGCCTGTGCAGGACAAATCGGGTGCAAAATTACGTATTTTTTGCCTAACGGCCAAACTGCGAGTGGCTTAAAATTCAACATCGAGTTTGAAGTCGTTGTCACTTTCGCTTTCGCAGCCGGCAAAGTTGAGGCTATTCTCCGTTTCTGTCCATTCTCTGCTGCGTCTGTTTTCGGGTGCGTTGGCCTTGGTGAACTCGGCCGCATCGTTAAGGGCAACCATAAACTTTTCGAGGTCCTCGCGATATAGAAAAATTTTATGTTTTTCAAATGTTGGGTGCAGTGCATTATTGTTGACATCTTTCAGCCTCTTGCTTTCGGTCATTGACAGGTAGAACTCTCCTTTGCGGTCGCGTTTTACGTCTATATAATATATGCGTTTGCCAGCTTTTACCGTTTTAGAAAAGAGTATTTCATTGTCTGCACCATCTTTGTAGTGTCGTTGTCTGTCGTCCATGGTATATTGAGTTTTATGGTATTATTGATATGTTTGGCTTCAAAATTGGCTATTTTTTTTGAATTTACAAAACATATAACACGAAATTTGTATATGTAGTTGTCAAATACTGCATTAAAATTGTTTCCTCGCACACGCGTACGCGTGCGCATCGGCATTTCGAACTCATTTTGTCTGCACTCTGCACTTTTGCTTTTAAGTGTATGAAAATCATATAGTTAGGAAGTGTAGACAGAGGCAGGTTTTGTCTGCACGGTTGTCTGCACTTGTTTGCACGCTGTCTGCACTTGTTTGCACGGTTAGCAAGGTCGTGTAAATGTGCTTGTGTGGTATGTTGTGCGGGTAATGGGGGAGCGGAATTTCTGTTGCTCTAATAGCAAATCCGCTCCCTCGTAACTGTGATGTCCGGGTGGCATAACCGTTTTGACGGGTAGCACGCACATGACAAAATGTAGTGTGTAGAAGGCGTAATATTTTCCCGACGCGAGACGCGTCGCCTCCATTAGTGCTTGCTTTTCTTCAAGCACCCAACGCTATCACCAAGCGCTACCACCCAACGCTATCACAAAACGCTAACTCTAATGGGGGCGACGCGTCTCGCGTCGGGAAAATAAAAAGAAAAGACACACCACTAAATAACAGCTGTACTATCCCCGAACGCGAGACGCGTCGCCCCCATTAGAGTTTGCGTTTGATGTTTGAGTCCGTTCGCGTTTTTGCGTTTTACCGGACGATAATAAAAGGAGCGCCCAAACGCGTGCAGGAAGGTGCGTGCGTTTGGGTGCTCCTCTTTTATGTAGTTGCAAAATGAACTTTGTTGCGCGTGCAGACGGGTGACGGGTAGTGCAGACAATGTGTAGATGTATCTGCACGCTGTAACGCGCTGATAATCATGTGTAATTATTGAAAAGTGTAGAGTGTAGACAAAATGGCTTTTTTGTAAATATAGTGCTGTCTACACGCTTCGCTTGTCTGCACACGTGTCAGTTCATAACCTGTGCGTCGTGTGTTAGAGCTCGAGGTCGCCGTCGTGGATTTCGTGCCAGGGCAGTCCTTGCTTGTTGAGCTCGTCCATGAAAGGATCTGGGTCGAACTCCTCAACGTTCCACACGCCAGGCTTCTTCCACAAGCCGAGCATGAACATACGTGCGCCAATGCAGGCAGGCACACCAGTTGTGTAGCTGACGCCCTGCATGCCCGTTTCGTTGTAGGCCGCTTGGTGCGAGCAGTTGTTGTAAACGTAGTAAGTGTGTTCCTTACCGTCCTTGATACCACGTATGCGGCAGCCGATGCTTGTTTCGCCCTCGTAGTTCTCGCCAAGGTCCTGCGGGTTGGGCAGTACGGCCTTGAGGAATTGCAGCGGCACAATCTCCATACCTTGATACATAATGGGCTTGATAGAGTCCATGCCGATGTTTTGAATGACACGCAGGTGGGTGAGGTATTCCTGGCCAAATGTCATCCAAAAGCGGGCGCGCTTGATGGTGGGGTAGTTCTTTACAAGGCTTTCAATCTCCTCGTGGTGCAGCAAGTAGCTCTCCTTGGGGCCGATGTTGGGGTAGGTGAGCGGCTTGTGAATTTCGAGCGGCTCAGTTTCAACCCAACGTCCGTCTTCCCAGTAAAGACCTTTCTGAGTGATTTCGCGAATGTTGATTTCGGGATTGAAGTTGGTGGCAAAAGCCTTATGGTGGTTGCCGGCATTGCAGTCTACGATGTCGAGATACTGAATTTCGTCAAAGTGGTGCTTGGCAGCGTAGGCAGTGTAGATGCTTGTTACGCCCGGGTCGAAGCCACAGCCCAGTATGGCTGTCAGTCCGGCCTTTTCAAAGCGGTCTTTGTAGGCCCATTGCCATGAGTACTCAAAGTGTGCTTCGTCCTTGGGTTCATAGTTGGCAGTGTCGAGATATGAGCAGCCGCATTGCAGACAAGCCTCCATGATGGTGAGGTCCTGGTAGGGCAGGGCAAGGTTCATGACCAGGTCGGGCTTGAACTCGTTGAAGAGTGCTACGAGTTGCTCCACGCTGTCGGCGTCAACCTGGGCGGTTTTGATGTCATCGCGACCAATGGCCTTGACAATGGCGTCGCATTTCGACTTGGTGCGACTTGCTATCATGATTTCGCTAAACACATCAGTGTTCTTTGCCACCTTGTGGGCAGCTACGGTTGCGACGCCACCGGCGCCGATAATCAATACTTTTCCCATTTATACTATGTTGATATTATGTAGGTGTTGTTCGTTGTGGTTTGTGGGCCCAGAGGGCCGTGGTGCGAAACTTATAATTGCACACTGCCTTTTACGATGACCTTCTCGCCACACTTTATTTCAAACAGGTGACGGTCGGCATTTTTGCTGTCAATGTCGTGATACACCTCAAGTGTGTCGCCGCAGTACGATTCGAGGCAGTATGCCATTTCGATGCGGTGGACGGGGTGCTCACGCAGCAGTTCGGCCGAGAAGTAGTCGAGCAGCAGTTCGATGTAGCGTATGGAGTTGACGTGCCCGTTGATGTCGAGGTCGGAGTAGGCTGCTTTGTGTGTGAGCACGAGTTCGGCATTTTTCATGCGAATGCGCCCCATTGGTGTAATAGGCAACGGACGTTCGGGTATGAGCACATTGGCAAATCCGCCATTGGGCAGTTGCTCAAGGTCGGCAGGCTGCCGTGTTTCGGTGTCAATCAAGGCCCAAATGCTTGTGGCGTGGCCATAGGGTGTGCCGTCGGGCCTTGTGATGCTGAAGTGCCGGTCGGTAAACTGCCGGTAGAGGCGGTCCACCCATGTTTCGATGCCAAAGTCCTCGCCCGTTTTGGGCAAGCTCTCCATCTCGATGACCAAGCGCGACAATACCCAGGCATGATGCAGCTTAATCATTTGTGGGTAGCCAAAACCATGCTCGCCGGCATGCAGCGAGGCGCAGCGCAAAATGAGGTTGCCCAGGTTGCCCCAAGCCAGATTGCCGCAGATGTCCTCGGTAAAAGGCTCGACGTTGTAGTTATATGTGCTTGACTTTTCCATAATGGTACTTCTTTAGTGGTGTGGCAGGCTGTCTGTTGGGCGCATCAAAGTTTTATGCTGATGTGATGTGCCAGTTTGTGCCTGCTATTTCCGGAGCACCGGCTAACAGTCGGAGCGATGCTTAATGCAAAGGTATGTAATTTGCCCGTAATTAAGAAATAAATGTGTGGTTTTTCAGTATGTGACATTTTTGCGAACATTTTTGGTGCAGATGTTCTTTTGCTTTTTCATAATTAGAGTAAATTTGCAACCGCAAACACCATCACAAACACAAGGGCGGTTCTAAAAATTCTGATTTTAGAGTTCTCCTATTCTGAAATGTGATTTGTTCTCTATCGGAAGCGTCTTTTTGTAAGCAAACTCAGTCGCATAGCCCGCTATGCTCCTTCGCTTGCTTACAAAAATACACTTCCGATAGAGAACAAATCCCTATTTCAGAATTATTAGAACCGCCCATAACAGACAGACAATACAACATGGGAGGTTTTTTTGGCACCGTGTCACGCATTGAATGTGTGGCAGACCTGTTTTATGGCACCGACTACAATTCGCATTTAGGCACCCGCCGTGGCGGTATGGCCACTTACAACGCGTCGGACCGTACGTTTACACGCTCGATACACAACCTTGAGAGCTCGTATTTCCGCACCAAGTTTGAGCCGACATTGTCGCGCTTTGCAGGTGCTACATCCGGCATAGGTGTGATTAGCGACACCGATGCACAGCCACTTGTGCTGAACTCCCACTTGGGACGTTTTGCCATTGTGACTGTGGCTAAGATACAGAATATGAACGAACTCGAGCAGCATTTGCTTGGTCAGAACATGCACTTCACCGAGTTGTCGTCGGGCAAGACAAATCAGACGGAGTTGGTAGCCCTGCTCATCATTCAGGGCAAGACTTTTGAGGACGGCATAGACAATGTGTTCCGCCACATCAAGGGGTCGTGCTCCATGCTCCTGCTAACCGAGGACGGCATCATAGCAGCCCGCGACTCGTGGGGCCGCACCCCCATTGTTATTGGTAAGAAAGATGGTGCTTATGCTGCCACGAGCGAGAGCACAGCTTTTCCCAACCTGGATTATGTGACCGACCGTTATCTCGGTCCGGGCGAGGTAGTGCGCTTGCGTGCCGACGGCATAGAGCAGCTGCGCGCTCCGCGTGAGCAAATGCAGATATGCTCATTTTTGTGGGTATACTACGGATTTCCCACCTCAACCTATGAGGGCCGTAATGTGGAGGAAATGCGCTATGACAATGGTTGCATGATGGCTGCCGAGGACGATACCGAGATAGATTGCGTGTGCGGTATCCCCGACTCGGGCGTGGGCATGGCTTTGGGTTATGCCGCCGGTATGCACAAGCCTTACCAGCGTGCCATATCAAAGTATACCCCCACATGGCCGCGCAGCTTTACGCCAGCCAACCAGTCGATGCGTTCGCTCGTGGCCAAGATGAAGCTCATACCCAACCGCGATATGCTCAATGGCAAGCGTGTGCTCTTTTGTGATGACTCGATTGTGCGCGGCACCCAGTTGCGCGACAATGTGGGCGTACTGTTTGACGATGGGGCGCGCGAGGTGCACATGCGCATAGCTTGTCCGCCGCTTATTTATGGCTGCCCGTACATAGGCTTTACGTCGTCGAAAAGCGACATGGAACTCATTACACGCCGCATCATTGGCGACTTTGAGGGTGATCCGAACAAAGACCTTGCGCTTTATGCCACAACCGACTCGCCGCAGTATAAGCGCATGGTGGAGGAAATACGCAAGCGCCTCGGCTTGACCTCGTTGCGTTTCAACAAACTCGAAACTTTGGTTAAGGCCATAGGGCTGCCCAAGTGCAAACTTTGCACCCATTGCTTTGATGGCACAGGTTGTTGCGGCCATTAAGATGCGCTTTTGCACGCCTAAGCCAGACGCGAAGTTTTAGTAAGCTTAGTGCTATATCAAAACGGACGTTGCGGCTTGTAAGTTAGGGTGCAACTGTTCCAATACGCGGTAACCCAGGGTTAAGGGAAAGTCGCGCCATGTTAAGGCGTTCTTCTGACATATTAGGATCGTCTTTTTGTTTCAGAATATTAAAATCACGTTCAAAGGTGGCCATAAGCCACCTTTGAACGTGATTTTAACATGATTCTCTATATGGAAGATGTAGCAAATACATACCAGCTTCCATCTTTCCCCTGACGTTGTATGTGTCCTTTGCTTGTCATCTGTTGCAACTGCTTCTTTTCCTTTGCACTTAAAAATTAGCAATAAAAAGACCAAATTACCAAATATCAGAGGGCTATAGTTGAATGGAAGCCTAAGCCTTTAATGGGCAGAGTTGTGCGAATGTCAATTATTTTCGCTATATTTGCATCGATATCACATTATGGGAACAGATACTGTAAATACAAAAGCAGAGCCTGCTTATCGCAGCAGGTTGAACACCGAGAAGGCAAACGAACTGTACATACAAATATTAGAAAAGCTGACGCGCGAGAAACTGTATCGTGACCCGCAGTACAACACCAAGCGACTTGCGGCCGATTTGCACACAAACACACGCTACATATCGGCGGCCGTGGCTTTGTGTACAGGCAATAATTACAGTGCATTGGTCAATAGCCTGCGTTTGCGTGATGTGTGTAAAATGATGCGCTCGCCCAAGCATAAAGACATGACGGTTGAAGAGATTGGCTTGTTGTCGGGCTTTTCGTCGCGACAGGCTTTTTATTTAGCCTTTCACCGCATATATGCCTGCACGCCGCGGGCCTATCGTTTGCAAATCAAGAAAGAACTTGGATTTTAACCTATTACGGCTCCATGTTGAACGAAACAGAGAAACAACAAATTACGCAACTCGTGCATCACTGGGTGGTGCCGGCCATAGGGTGTACTGAACCAATATGTGTGGCGCTTGCAGCCAGTAAGGCCGCCGAGGTGCTTGGTGGTGTGCCCGACCGCATAGAGGCACGCCTCAGTGCCAACATACTAAAGAATGCCATGGGTGTGGGCATACCCGGCACAGGCATGGTGGGGCTGCCCATAGCCATAGCGCTGGGCGTGCTTGTGGGTAAGTCGGAGTACGGACTCGAAGTGCTTCGCGACAGCACTCCTGCCATGGTGGAACAGGGCAAGGCATACATTGATGCCGGACGTATAAACATTGCGCTCAAAACAGATGCCCCCGAAAAACTATACGTTGAGGTGGTGGCGCACGATGCCGACGGTCATAAGGCAACGGTGGTGATAGCACGTGAACATACACATTATATATATGTGGCCAAGGATGATGAAGTGCTGTGTAATGAACCTTTGCAACCGAATGCCCATGCCGGAGCCTGTGGCGCGGATATCCCGACGGCGAAATCGTCGTTGCAACTGACGCTGCGCAAGGTGTGGGAGTACGCCACGACCATGCCCTTGGACGAAATCAGCTTTATAAATGAGGCACGCCGATTAAACGGCGAGGCTGCCCGATTGTCGCTTCAGGGTAACTACGGACACTGCTTGGGCAAGGTGCTGAGCCGTCCGCTCGGCCGCGGCATAATGGGCGACAGCATTTACTCGCACATCATATCGTCGACGGCTTGTGCTTGTGACGCCCGCATGGCTGGTGCCATGATACCTGTTATGAGTAATTCGGGGTCGGGCAACCAGGGCATCTGTGCCACCAATCCGGTGGTGGTGTTTGCAGAGGAGAACCATAATACGGCAGAGGAAATGACACGCGCCCTCATGCTGTCGCACCTTACGGCCATTTACATCAAGCAAAACCTTGGCACACTGTCGGCCTTGTGTGGCTGTGTAGTGGCTGCTACAGGGTCGAGCTGCGGCATTACCTACCTGATGGGGGGTGGCTACGAGCAAGTGACCTTTGCTGTAAAAAACATGATAGCCAACCTGACCGGCATGATATGTGATGGTGCGAAGCCAAGTTGTGCCATGAAACTGACGACAGGGGTGAGCACAGCAGTGCTTTCGGCCATGCTGGCCATGCAGGGAAACTGTGTGACAAGTGTGGAGGGCATCATTGACGATGATGTGGACCAAAGCATACGCAACCTTGTGAGCATTGGGGCCGATGCCATGAACGAAACAGACCATTGTGTGCTCGACATCATGACGCACAAGCATTGAATGGTGCTCGTATAAGGGTGGTTCTAAAAATCTGTTTTATCGTTCTGCTATTCTGAAATGTGATTTCTACGCTCTCGAAAGTGTAATTTTGATAGCGCACAAATCTCTATTCCAGAATTATTAGAACCATCCATAAAACTTAGAATGTCTACTTATCTTTTTATCTATAAACAATTTCAATGAAGAGAATTCTTGCTACATCACTGCTGCTTGCCACACTGAGTGCAGGCACTGCAACAGCTCAAATAAACTTGGTAAACCCAGTGCCGCAAAAGGTGACGGCGTCGGGTAAAGGCATTGTGGCTGCACCTGCCGCATGGCGTGTAATATGCGACAAAAATCGCACAGGCTGTATAGCCACACAAGCCTTGGTCAAGGCTACAACCGTAAAGCAACAACCCAAGGCTGCATACAGCGTAACAATAGGTGTGAAGGGTGACAAGGCTGTAAGCAAAGTGGCCAAACTCATACCAGCTAAAACCGAGGGCTACTATCTGTCTATCACCGACAAAGGTGCCGTTGTGGCTGGTGCCGACGAAGAGGGCCTGTACTATGGTGTGCAGACATTGCTCGCCTCGGTGGCCGAGGGCAAACTTGAGTGTTGCACCATTACCGACTGGCCCGATGTGCCGTTCCGTGGCACAGTGGAGGGCTTTTATGGTACGCCATGGAGCCACAAGGCACGCTTGAGCCAGATAGAGTTTTATGGCCGCAACAAGATGAATGTGTACATTTATGGTCCTAAAGACGATCCCTATCACCGCAACCATTGGCGTGTGCCTTATCCCGACGAGGAGGCACGCCGCATACAGGAACTCAATGAGCATGCCAAGCAGTGTGGCGTGAACTTTTATTGGGCCATTCACCCGGGCGTGGATATCAAATGGAATGATGCCGACCGCGATGCCCTGATGGCAAAGCTCGAAAAGATGTACCAACTTGGCATACGCTCGTTTGCGGTGTTCTTTGATGATATTTGGGGCGAAGGAACCAAGGCCGACAAGCAGGCTGCTTTGCTCAACTATGTGGACGACAATTTCATAAAGAGCCACAAAGATGTGAAACCGCTCATTATGTGCCCCACAGAGTACAACCGTTCGTGGGCAAATGATGCCGGTGGTTATTTGCGCACTTTGGGCACAAAGATGAACAAGGACATACAGATAATGTGGACGGGCAACTCGGTGGTGCACTGCATAGACAAGGAGAGTATGGAGTGGATTAACCAGCGCATCGACCGCAAGGCATACATTTGGTGGAATTTCCCTGTGTCAGACTTCGTGCGCGACCACATCTTGCTCGGTCCGGCATACGGCAACGGACTTGACATAGCCAACGATATGTCGGGCTTTGTGTCAAACCCCATGGAACATGCTGAGGCTTCGAAAATATCGCTTTACGGCATCGCCGATTATACTTGGAACATGAAGGCCTACGATTATAAGGCCGACTGGGAGAAAGGTTTGAAGGCTGTGTTGCCCGACAACTACGAGGCATTGCGCACCTTCGCACTCTATAATAAAGACCTTGGACCTAATGGCCATGGCTTCCGTCGCGAGGAGGGTGATGAACTCAAGCCTGTGGCAGATGCCGCACTTAGTGGCGACCTTAAAGGCGTGCAGAGCTTGCTCGGCAAGTGCTACGAGTTGCGCATGGCAATTGACGTGTTGCTGGCCGACAACAGCAATCCGGAGTTGAGACGCGAATTGCGCCCATGGCTGTTGCAGGGTAAAAATGTGGCAGACTATGGCGTGGCCGTTTGTGCCATGGCTGGCAACCGTAAGTACCCCAATGCCTTCCCAAGCTTTGAACAGGCTTACAAGCAGGCGCGTGCCTTGCAGGTGCAGATGTATGAGCTCGAAAACTCAGATGTGCGTCATGCGTTGCAGCCCGGCATCAAGGTGGCAACCAAGGTGCTGCTTCCCACGCTCAACAAGTTGTTTACACAGACGGTTGAGGCTTATAACAAAGAGAATGGCACTTCGTTCGTTAGCGAGGCAGAGTATAATCCTTACAAAATAGAGTCTACTGTGCCACAGTTGGCCTTGCTCCCCGTTAGTGTGCGCGGCAACGATGTGACGGTGGCTCCCTCGCTCGAGGTGATAAAATGGGCCAAGGGTGCATCGTTCACTATTGAGAGCGACCGCAATGTCACCTTCGCCGGTATGGAGTTTAATTTGGGCGTGCCAGGTGTGGCCAAGAATTTCAAGCTCGAACTGTATGACAATGGTGTGTGGAAGGAAGTAAGCTTGCTGCACTATCGTGACAATGACCCTGTAATACACACGGGTAACGAGCTGGGCGGCATGCAGGCATCGAAACTCCGTATCACCAACGTGAGTGGCGCTGACCAAGAAGTGTACTTCAAGAACTTTAAGTTTGTCAAGCAGTAAAGGCTTGTCGGGCTACTTAGGTTTTGCCCCATGTGTATAGAGCGACCTTTGGCAAATGCGTTGCGTTTTGCCAAAGGTCGCTTTGTTTTTAGTCTGTGCCAAGGAATTGAAAACGAAAGTTTTAAGACTTTCGTTTTGCACTTCGCTCACCTTGCACTTTGGCTGACGCCCAAGTTAGGCTGCGGTTCGGAATTGAAAACGAAAGTTTTAAGACTTTCGTTTTGCACTTCGCTCACCTTGCACT
>OLZJ01000376.1_pt1 | contig 25357 bp, 18 predicted proteins | sample 1673951 | NCBI WGS metagenome assembly OLZJ01 (sample SAMEA103958135, study PRJEB25191) | human gut metagenome
AAATCCGTTTTCTTTATATAAAAGCGGCGAAAGGTTCCAGGCACTTCCCTCTACTGCGCGCCATTCTCCCTCGAACGGCTTTTCCTTCCCGTCGCCCATCGGAATCCCAAAGGCTCCCGTCACACGGTAAAAAGGCGTTTTTACAAACGAACGGATTTCGCGTTCCCGGTTGACGACCATGCCCAATACACAGGTCATTACACGGCCAACTGAAATCACCGCACGGTCGCGGCGCAAGTAGTTTTTGACATGGTTGCCGTATTTTAAAGTCAACGCACGAGAAAAATTGATGCCCATCAGATAATCTTCCTTGGCGCGCAGGTAAGCTGCGTTCGCCAGATTATCATATTCCGACAAATCCTTTGCCTCCCGCACCCCACGCAGAATCTCTTCCTCCGTCTGAGAATCAATCCAGACCCTGCGGCGCTTTTTTCCGTGAATGTTCGCTTCCTGCTCCACAAGTCTGTAAATATACTCTCCCTCTCTCCCGGAGTCTGTACAGACGTAAATTGTATCGACGTCCGGACGGTTCAACAGTGAGCTGACGATATCGAACTGTTTTTTGACGCCCGAAATCACTTCATATTTAAAAGTTTCCGGGATAAACGGCAGCGTATCGACCGACCACTTTTTATATTTGATATCGTACACTTCCGGATAGCTCATCGTAACCAGATGACCAACGCACCAGGTCACAATCGCCTCTTCCGATTCCAGATAACCATCCCTGCGGCTCATCTGATATTTCAGCGCTTTTGCAAACTCCTGGGCCACACTCGGTTTCTCTGCGATAAATAACTTTTTTGCCATACACCTCTGTCCTGCAAAGCAGCGAAAGGGAGGTAGCTTCTACCTCCCGTCGTTTTCTGCTGTATGTCTCTCTTTTATTTCTTTGTGATATATCCCTGTGCTTTGAGCAGCTCTGCGCAAAGCACTGCGCCGCCCGCTGCTCCGCGGACCGTATTGTGGGACAAGCCAACGAACTTCCAGTCGTAAACCGTATCCTCTCTCAGACGGCCGACCGAAATTCCCATGCCGTTTTCATAGTTGACATCCAGCGCAATCTGAGGGCGGTTATCCTCCTCCAGATACTGAATAAACTGTTTGGGCGCGCTGGGAAGCTCCAGTCTCTGCGGCTCACCGGAAAAATGAACCAGACGGTCGATTAACTCTTCCTTGGTAGGCTTTTTCTTAAACTTCACAAACACAGCTGCGGTATGTCCGTTTAAAACAGGCACACGGATACACTGGCATGTGATAACCGGGCTCTGTGCCGGAACGATCACACCGTCCTCCACTTTACCCCAAAGACGCAGCGGCTCCTTTTCGCTCTTCTCTTCCTCACCGCCGATATAAGGGATGATATTTCCCACCATCTCCGGCCAATCTGCAAAGGTCTTACCCGCGCCTGAAATCGCCTGATAGGTCGTAGCAACCACTTCATAGGGCTCAAACTCTTTCCATGCAGTCAGGACAGGCGCATAGCTCTGAATCGAGCAGTTCGGTTTTACTGCAACGAAGCCTCTCTTGGTACCGAGTCTTTTTTTCTGAGATTCGATAACTGCCACATGCTCCGGATTGATCTCCGGAACCATCATCGGGACATCCGGTGTCCAGCGGTGTGCGGAGTTATTGGAAACAACAGGTGTTTCTGTCTTTGCATAGGCTTCCTCGATCTTTTTGATCTCGTCCTTTGTCATATCGACAGCGCTGAATACAAAATCAACCTGGGATGCTACATGTTCCACATCGTTAACGTTTAATACGATCAGGTTCTTTACCGCTTCCGGCATGGGTGTGTCCATTTTCCATCTGCCGCCGACTGCTTCTTCGTAGGTCTTGCCTGCGGAACGGGGGCTTGCTGCAATGGCAGCCACTTCGAACCAGGGATGGTTTTCCAGCAGTGAAATAAACCGCTGACCTACCATGCCAGTTCCACCCAGAATGCCAACTTTCAGCTTCTCACTCATTTTTTCAATTCTCCTCTCCTGTTTTCATCCAGATTGCTCCGGTTGATGGCTGTTGCCTTTCATCCGATTGGAAATTGTGTTTCCATTTCAGATTTATATCAGATAGTATCATATTTTCTACTTTATTGCAATAAAGTAAAAAATATTTTGTCGAATCCACAGGGCAGCTACGTCATTGCTATGCAACATCGATGCGCAATTGCAGCAGCTTCCGCATATGATAAAGCAGATCATGTCAGGATTAGCCTGCAAAAGAACCCAGTTTCAGGGCAATCCTGCCAGAAAGAAGGGAAAAGCTTATGGACTCTGTCCTTTTAAAAGCACAGGAACTGTCCTATTCCTACCACACCCTAAACGGCGAAACGCCCGCCCTGGATCGGGTTTCCTTCTGCCTTTACCGCAAAGAATTTCTGGCGATTGTCGGTCCCAGCGGCTGCGGCAAATCCACGATTTTGTCCCTGATCGCCGGCTTGCTCACCCCGGGCAGCGGCGGCATCACGTTTTATGGGGAAAATGGTCATCAGCCCGGCATCGGCTACATGCTGCAGCACGATCTTTTATTTGAATGGCGAAACGTCTGGCAAAATGTTACGCTCGGACTGGAAATCGCCCACAAGGATACAGCCAGGAACCTGGAACGCGTTCGCAGGATGCTCTCCGACTACGGGCTTCTGGAATTTCAGCATAAAAAGCCGTCTCAGCTTTCCGGCGGCATGCGCCAACGGGCTGCCCTCATCCGCACGATGGCGCTCGAGCCCGATATCCTGTTGCTCGATGAGCCATTTTCCGCGCTGGATTACCAGACCCGGCTGACCGTTTCCGCCGATATTGCTGCCATGATCCGTAAGGCAGAAAAATCCGTCATCCTCATCACCCACGATCTTGCAGAAGCTATCAGCCTCGCCGATCGCGTTCTCATCCTGTCTGCCCGCCCCGCCCGTGTCAAAGCAGAATTTCCCATTCACCTGACTGCCGCAGACCATTCGCCGCTTGCCGCACGGCGCGCGCCGGAATACGGACAGCTTTTTAATCAGATCTGGGAGGAACTGTCCAATGAAAACAACTGACCAAACACTGTCCGACCAGCAGCTTTTCCTGCTTGCCCACAGACGCCATCATCATTTCGTCCACTTTGCCCGGATTTTTATGCTGCTTCTTTTCCTGACAGTCTGGGAGTTGTTCGCAGACTTCCATATCATCGACAGCTTCTTTTTCTCCAGTCCTTCCCGTGTCGTCGCCTGCTTTGTCCGCATGGTCTCCGAGCGTTCCCTGTTTACCCATATCGGTATCACGTTGACTGAAACGGTCATCAGCTTTTTTCTCGTCGCCCTCGTAAGCCTTTCTGCCGCCACGCTTTTATGGTACAGCCGCCGGTTGTCTGAAATTTTGGAGCCGTTTCTCGTCGTTTTAAACAGTCTCCCGAAATCCGCGCTCGCTCCTCTTTTGATCGTCTGGCTCGGCACCGGCATGGATACGATCATCGCCGCCGGCATTTCCGTCGCCATCTTCGGTGCAATCATCAACCTTTATACCGGATTTTTGCAGGCAGATCCTGAAAAGCTTCTCCTGATCCGAACGCTCGGCGGCACCAGACGGGACTGCTTTTTCAAGGTTGTCCTGCCCGCTTCCATTCCGGTCATTTTAAGCAATATGAAAGTCAATATCGGGCTTTCGTTAGTCGGCGTCGTGATCGGCGAATTTCTCGCTGCCAGACGCGGGCTCGGCTATCTGATCATCTACGGAAGCCAGGTACTGCAGCTGGATATGCTCATTACATCCATCCTGCTTTTGTGTATCATTGCGATGGGGCTTTATCAGCTGCTGCAGTTTGCAGAGCACTGTTATAAGAAAAAAGTGTAGGACTGCACAAAGTGTTTTTCTATAAGTTAAAACAGGCATCCGGAAGTTCGCTGCTTCAAGCAGCGCTCCGGATGCCTGTTGTCTTCTTTTTGCCGCGCACAGCGCTCCCTGTCAGAAAATCCCCTTCAGAAAGTCTCTTTTTGTGGTAAGCGCGTGTTTACTCCGTTTTCTCCTCTTCCGGCAGGATGACGTGCACGGATAATACTCGCTTTTCTTCCATCTCAGTTACTTCCACATGGGTACCTTTATAGTCGAAGTTGTCCCCAACCGCAGGGATTTTCTTTAACTGTTCCATAACCCAGCCGCCTACGGTCGCCGCCTCGGATTCATCCTCCTCATCCATCAGGTCGAAAAGCTTCTTCACGCTCGCCCGTCCGCTGAACTTATATTCGCGCTCAGAAATCTGCACGATCTCCTGAACGACCTCGTCGTGTTCGTCCCAAATTTCGCCCACCAGCTCTTCGAGGATATCCTCCAGCGTGATCAGGCCAACCGTCCCGCCGAATTCATCCAATACGATCGCGATATGCAGTTTCTTTTTCTGAAGCTCCTGCATCAGCTCATCGATCTTCTGGTTTGCTGTCGTAAACAGTGCCGGACGCATCACTTCCCGGATGCTCGTATCTGTCCCGTAAACCCGATTATAAAAATCCTTATGGTACAAAATGCCGACGATATGATCCAATGTTTCTTCATAAACCGGAAGTCTGGAATAGCCGGTATTTGCAAATACTTCTGCAGCTTCCTCCTGGGTACTTTCCACAGGGATTCCTTCCATATCGATCCGTGGGGTCAGAATATCTCCCGCCTCCAGATCGTCAAAGCTCAATGCGCTGCGTAGAAGACTTCCTTCTTCTTTATCAATGCTTCCCTCTTCCTGCGCTTCCTCTACGATCGTAAACAGTTCTTCCGATGTAATACCCTGACTGCCGGACGTTTTAAACAGACAGGACAACAGCTTCTTCCACTGCCCGAACATCCAGTTGATCGGCGTCAGGACAATCCGAAGCCCATTGATCATCGGTGCGGAAAACATAGCGAATTTTTCCGGGGATTCCTTTGCGATGCTCTTTGGCGAAATTTCACCGAAAATCAATACCACAACGGTGATCACCAGTGTGGAAATTCCCGCGCCCATCTCTTCTCCAAGAAGCTTTACAAATAAAATTGTCGCCAGAGAAGAACATCCGATATTGACAATATTGTTACCGATCAGAATCGTCGACAACAGGCTGTCGTAGTTGTCAGAGAGCTGCAGCACCAGTGCTGCCCTCTTGTTTCCCTTTTCTGCCTGATTACGGATTCTGACTCTGTTGATTGCTGAAAAAGCCGTCTCTGTTGCTGAAAAATATCCGGACAGGATGACACAGATAATAATAATCAGCAGCATGACTCCATTACTTCCCATGATATTATGATCTCCCTTTACTTTTGTTTGAACTTTACTTTAGCAGAAAGAGAGTCATTATGCAATTCTTTTATCAATTTTCGGATGCCTCAGATATTTTCTGGCTGTCTGTAGCGGACGTGGCGGTTGTATTCACATTTTCTGTGCTGCCGTCTGACTTCGGTGTGTCTGCACTCTCCTCCCGCCGGTCTACGTCTGCCCCTTTGGATGTGCCCACATTGTCTGTGCTGCTGTCTGACTTCGATGCACCTCCGGCTTCCTGGCGCCGGTCTGCATCTGCTGCAGCTTCGCCCTTGCTTTCCTGCCGCCGGTCTGCTTCTGTCTTTACTTCGCCTACACTTTCCTGACGCCGCTCTGCTTCTGCCGCAGCTTCCTCCTGACGTTTCCGCTCCGCCTCGGCTGCGATCTGCTCCGGTGCTGGCGGGATGTTGTCTGCGTCCGTTCCGATCTGTTCTGTTTCAGATGTATTGCTTCCAAGGGCAGGCTGCATCGAAAGCGCAAGTCTCACAAGCTCATCTCTGCACTGCTGTTCCTCCTGTGCTTTTACCTGCGCATGCGCCTGATCGTACACAATTTCCGCTCCGATGATCTGACCATCTGCCAGACCACAGGACGGTACATAGTAATCGGTTGAACCCGCCTGCTTGCTGCAGATCAGCACCCTTCTGGTCGCATTTGCAGGCTCCCCGCAGGTATAAATAAACCCCCAGTAAGGTTCCACGCCAGGAGCCCAGTCCACCCAGACTGGATAGCCAGAGCAGTCATCCCGGTGAACATGGTAGGATTCTTCTTTGTAACAGCCATCCTCCACGCTATGCACATGGCCATGTGTCCCGGTATAGCAGCCCCCTGCCGTATCGCTCTTTTCCGTGTGCAGCTGGTTGCCGGAAGCATCCACATGATAATGATACTGATAACGGATCGTACCCGGAATCTCTTCCACGCCAATGACGAGCTTCTGATCAATGTTTAAAATTGCTTCCGCCAGCTGGGCAAATGTTGCGTCCTCGTTTGTGGAAACTCCTTTTGTGAGCAATGCGGACGCCAGCTTTTTCTTACCATTACTCACAGATGTAAAAACCTGATTCATATCCTGTTTCAGGCCGTTGTTTAACTCCTCCAGATAGGATTTCAACTCTTCCGTATTCTGTCCGGCAGATACATTCAGATCTCCGAACTGCTTGGCAAATGTCTGCTGCAGCGTCGTCAGGTTCGTCTGCATCCCGTTGTCCAGCTCACCGATTCTCGTAAACAAGCTTTCCACATTTTTGCCAACGCCGTCAACGTTCTCATTCAGGCCGTTCACATTCTCGCTTAAACCGGAAATATTGTTGCCGAGCCCGGTCACGTTTTTGTCCAGTCCGCTTAAATTCTGGTCAACCCGGTTCATTCTGTTTTCCAGAAGGGCGGAAAGCTCCTGCACTCTCGTCTGCAGCTCTGCTGTCAGCGAACCAAAGGCGGCTGTAATCTGCACCATATCGGATTCCAGCATATTTTTTAAATTGCTCTCAACTAAAGCCAGACTTCTGATTGTTTCCTGTCTGCTTTCCTCAACCTCTTTTAACAGCTGCTTTTGCTGCTCGGTCAGCTGGGTCTGTTCCTGTGTCCAGAGTTCCCGGTTCTTCTCCTCTGTTGTGCGGACTTCCTGCACCAGATTTTTCAGGTTCTCATAAGAGGTGTTCAGGCGGTCCTCCAGCTTGGACACGGTCTGATTGACAGACTGCACCGACTCGTTGATTCTGTTGATCTCCGTTATGGATTCTTTGTGATCGGTATTGTCCTGTTTTTTCTGGGCATCCATTTCCTGCATGATTCTGGAAATTTCTTCCAACGTCTTTGTGACATCTGTATGGATACTCTCCATATCCGTGCGGATTTCATTTACCTTCGTATGGGTCGTTTTTTCCAGATCGGTCACTTTTCCGGTCATCCCGGACGCATTTTCTTCCAGCCTGTGCTGAATCGTTTCTACCTGCAGCAGACTTTCCTCGCGCTGCGCAAGCTGTGCATTGACCTCGTCAAGCTTTTTCTGATTGTCGGCAATATTCTGGTTTAACTGTTCCAGACTCGTTGCCGCCGATTCCATCTCTCCTTTCAGCGCGCTGCTCACACTGTTCTGCATTTCCTCCAGGGAAATGCTCTCGGTCTTTCCCGCCCTCTGCACGGAATAGCCGATTCCTGCACCGAGTAAAATCACGGCAATCGCCGTCATCGCAACGCCCGCTGCAGCTGCCTGTTTTTTCTGGGAATTTCTTTTTCTGCCTTTTTCCTCTGTTTCAGGGCGAAAGGTCTTTTTAGAATTGTTTGATTGCATGGGATTTTTCTCCTCCCACAAGACGACGTCCGACGGATGTATCGGAAGGATACGTCGAAAACAGCCGGACGAAATGACGTGAACCAACAGGGTAGAATTCAGGCTTGTCCCTCACCCGGTTTGCGCGTCCAAGGAGTGTCTGCTTTTGCATAAACCTCCTGTCTGACAGCAAAATCTGACTGTCTGTTTGATTTTTTAACTCTGGAAACTGTCGTTGAAAAACGAAAAGCAATTTCTGAAAACAATAGCATCCCGTCCGGGGATCTTCTATTGTTTGAAAAAGACTGCAGACCCAATCGGCTATCTGCAAAAGAAATGGAACGTTTTCGTTCCGAAAGGATATTGCCTCCTGCTATTTCTGCATGGGGCGAACTTTCCGAGCTCCTGCTCTGTATGTGTCTGGATGATAGCACGAAAAAAGAGAACCCGTCAAGCGGATTCTCCAATTTTATAAATTGATTATAATTGGGATATAAAAATTTAATGAAAGTGAGTGACGTCCAGATTTAAAAAACGATATTTCCCATGCGCCGTCACATCTGGTGCCGCACAACGCTGTATTCATCCCCGGAACGGTAATAGGGACAGGCATCAAACGTGCTGCTCAAAAATTTCAGCATCTCGTCCTCGTCCAGATCCATTTCGCAGATATAACATTCATAATCCTCATCATAGCTGTAATAAGCGCACGCTTCACAGTTTGTCATTTTTTCTGACCGCCTTTCCCTTGAAGAAACGCTGCGGAATTTCAAATACGAACACAATTCCAAGCACAATCGCAACCGCCGCCTTGAGGGCAGAAAATCCGCGGGTAGAAGCTTCGTCCAGCTGTCCCGTCACCAGGTAATAGCACGTCCAGTATATTCCGGCTCCCGGCACGAGCGGTAAAATGCCGCAGATTAAAAAAATCGTCACCGGGCAACGTTCCCGCACGGCAAAAAAACGGGACATCAGAATAACCAGCACTGTCGCCAAAAAGACAACGACCGCTTCCGACCAAAAGCCCGTCCGCATCCACAAAAAAACATAGACCGCCCAGCCGGACGCTCCGATCAGACCGCAGTAGGGATAATATTTGGAAGGCACGCCAAATAACGCGCCGAACGCAACCGTGCCGATTCCAGCCGCAAGAATCTGAAGCAAATCCGTCACAGCATGACACCTCCCGTCAGATGATGATAAATGCTCAGAACACAGCCGACGCCTGCCGCCACAGACAAAAAAACAAGCACTGCGTCGATCATGCGGACGGTCCCGGAAATGTAATCGCCGTCCGCGATGTCCCGGATTCCGTTCGTAAATGCGAGTCCCGGCACGAGAGGCATGATGGAACCGCTGATCATATGGCTCATATCCATTCCAAGCGGCATATGGATAAACAAAAGACTACACACCGTAATAATAATTCCGCCGCCGATATTTTCCACAATTTTAGAGCATCTGCCGTTTAACCAAAGCAAATACAGATACAGCAGACACCCGATCACAAAGGCTGCGACACAGTCCTGCCACATTCCGCCGAACATCAGACAAAAACAGCCGCTGCCAAGACCGGACATCAGCACCAGCGCCCTTTTGGAAGCGCCCGGCGCATTTCGGATCTGTTCCAGCTTTTCCCGGATTTCCGGCAGTGTGTATTTTCCCTCTTCTATTTCCCGTGAGAGCTGATTGACCGCCGCAACCCGATGAAGCTGTGCACCGCGAACTGGAATATGCTCCACCCGGGCAAAGCGTTTTTCATGCTCATCTCCGGACGTCAGAAAAATGCCGTTACTGAGTACAAAGGCGTTTTCTGACTGTACGCCGAAATGATGACAGATCCGGTCGATCGTCTCTTCCACACGAAATATTTCCGCGCCGTTTTCCAGCAAAATATGCCCTGCTGTCATCGCTGCGTCCAGCACATCCCGCTGATCCAGCTTTATTGTCTGTTCCTCCTGTGACATCCTGATCCCCCTACAAAAACTCTGGTTCATGACAATAGAATGCTCGCAGAGTGTGCATTCTATTGTTGCTTTTGCAGCCATCTACCCTTGCGCCGAGTGCACATCCTCGCGAAGCGTTTTAATCGTATAGAAACAAAGTTTCCTATATGATAAAAATGCGCGCCCAGCTGCTACAATCTCAGGCGCGCATCATTATTCATGGCAATAGAAGCCTCATGCACCGTGCATTCTATTGTGCTATTTTACATGTTTTCCAGAAGCTTGTCTACACTTACCAGCTTTACGCACAGAACAAACAGCTCCGTTGCCTGAACCAGCTCGTCGATCGGAGGGAAGGAAGGGGCGATACGGATGTTGGAGTCATGAGGATCCTTCTTATAAGGGTAGGTTGCCCCGGCACCGGTCATGACAACTCCGGCTTCCTTTGCTTTTGCAACGATCGCCTTTGCACAGCCGTCCAGAGATTCAAAGGAAATAAAGTAGCCGCCGTGAGGCTTTGTCCAGGTACCGATCTCCAGATCCCCCAGCTCTCTGTCGAGGATTTCCAGTACTGCTTCAAATTTGGGACGCAGAATCTCTGCATGCTTTTTCATCTGCGTCTCGATGCCGTGGATATCTTTAAAGTAACGCACATGACGCAGCTGATTTAACTTATCGTGACCGATCGTCTGAATCGTCAGATGTGTTCTTAAATCATCCAGGTTTGCCTTGGAGGCAGAAATTGCAGCGACGCCGGAACCGGGGAAGCTGATTTTGCTGGTGGAGCTGAATTTATAAACCATATCCGGGTTGCCAGCCTTTTCACACTCGGAAAGCAGCTCCAGGATAACATCCTGAGGCTCGTCATACAGATGATGTACGTTGTAAGCATTGTCCCAGAAAATACGGAAATCCTTTGCCGCAGGCTTTAAGGCAGCGAATCTGCGGACAGTTTCGTCAGAGTAGGTGTAGCCCTGCGGGTTGGAATACTTCGGTACGCACCAGATACCCTTAATGGCTTCATCCTCGCTGATCAGCTTTTCCACCAGATCCATATCCGGGCCCTGGGGAGTCATCGGAACATTGATCATCTCTACGCCAAAATATTCTGTAATCGAAAAATGACGGTCATAGCCTGGAACCGGGCAGAGGAATTTTACCTTGTCTAACTTATGCCAGGGAGTCATCCCCATAATACCGTGGGTGAATGCATGGCTCACTACATCGAACATTACATTCAGACTGGAGTTGCCGTAGATAATGATATTATCTGCAGGCACTTCGATCAGTTCTCCCAACAGACGCTTTGCTTCCGGGATGCCATCCATAACACCATAGTTACGGCAATCAATTCCTGCCTCACACTTCAGATCTGTAAAGCTGTCCAGTACATCCATCATACCCATGGAAAGATCCAGCTGCGCTGCGCTCGGTTTACCGCGGGACATATCCAGTTTCAGTCCTTTACCCTGGAACTCCTTATACTGAGCCTCCAGCTGACTCTTTTCCTGCAGTAACTCTTCTTTGCTTCTGTCTTTATAAGCTGTCATGCTTCCTCCCATTCTGCCGCGTAACCGGCCTTTCATTTGCGAGTTTATTTACTTTTTTACTCTTCCTTACATTATCCACAAATCAGAAATGCTGTCAAGACGAAACTTTTTTCAAAAAAGACTTGCCAAACCGATGAAATATCAGTATAATATCTATTGTTGGAGTTCTGCCGGAATAGCGCAGTTGGTAGCGCAACTGATTCGTAATCAGTAGGTCGAGGGTTCGAGTCCCTTTTCCGGCTTTTCTTTATAGGAATTTTAATTCATGACAATAGAATGCACGCTCTGCGAGCATTCTATTGTTTAAGGCACTGGTATTCCAGTGCCTTTTTGTTTTCCCAATTCACTTGTAGCTGTCTGCGAACAGATTTTATGCTCGCATAAAAATCTGTTTACAGACAGCTACAAAGGGAGCGCTATTTCATGCGCAAAAGAAGCTGCGCAGTCTCATACTACACTTTATTCCAGCTCGAATGCGCCGGTATAAAGCTGATAATACTTTCCTTTCTGCGCGATCAGCTCATCATGGCTGCCGCGCTCGATAATCCGTCCATGCTCGAGAACCATGATCACATCGGAATTCCGAACTGTGGACAGTCTGTGTGCGATAACGAATACGGTTCGTCCGTGCATCAGCGCATCCATACCTTTCTGCACAATCGCCTCTGTTCTGGTATCGATCGAAGATGTCGCCTCGTCCATAATCATAACCGGCGGATCTGCAACTGCAGCACGCGCAATCGAAATCAGCTGTCTCTGTCCCTGGGACAGATTCGATCCGTTACCGTCGATTACCGTCTGGTAGCCTTCGGGCAGACGTGTGATGAAATCATGTGCACCCGCAAGCCTTGCAGCCCCGATACACTCTTCATCTGTCGCATCCAGCTTGCCATAGCGGATATTTTCCATGACAGTGCCGGTAAAGAGCACCGTATCCTGCAGAATAATGCCAAGAGAACGGCGCAGATCCGCTTTTTTTATCTTGTTGATATTAATTCCGTCATAACGGATTTTGCCGTCCGCGATATCATAAAACCGGTTGATCAGGTTTGTGATCGTCGTCTTTCCGGCGCCGGTCGCGCCTACAAACGCCACCTTCTGTCCGGGCTCTGCGTACAGACTGACATCATGCAGGACGATTTTATCCGGATTGTAACCAAAATCCACATCCTTCAGGCGCACGTCGCCCATCAGACGCGTATAGGTCACGCTGCCGTCCGCGCTGTGCGGATGCTTCCATGCCCAGATATCTGTACGTTCGCTGCATTCGACCAGTTCACCATTTTCTTCTTTTGCATTGACCAAGGTTACATAGCCATCGTCTGTCTCCGGCTCTTCATCCAGCAGGCTGAAAATACGATCTGCCCCCGCAAGACCCATGACAACTGAGTTGACCTGATTGGACACCTGTCCGATATTGCCGCAGAACTGTCTTGTCATATTCAAAAAAGGTACGGTAATACTGATGGAAAGTGCCATGCCTGACAAACTCAAGTTCGGTGCGCCGGACAATAACAGCATGCCGCCAGCAAGCGCTACGACAACATAAAGGATATTGCCCATATTCATCAGAATCGGCATCAGCATGTTCGCATAACGGTTTGCCTGACAGGACATTTCAAACAGCTCGTCGTTGACCCGGTCAAAATCCTTTTTTGTCTCGGTCTCATGACTGAACACCTTGACAACCTTCTGTCCGTTCATGATCTCTTCCACAAAGCCCTCTGTCTTGCCGACTGCGATCTGCTGCTTTAAGAAAAAATGTGCCGAGCTGCTGCCGACCTTTTTGGTAACGACAAACATCAATGCAACGCCACAGAGCACGACCAAAAGCAGCCACATGCTGTAATACAGCATGATTGAAAAAATCGTAACCACGGTGATACAGGAAATCAACAGCTGCGGAATACTCTGGGAAATCAACTGGCGCAGCGTATCGATATCGTTAGTATAATAGCTCATGATATCGCCGTGGTTATGTGTATCAAAATACTTGATCGGCAAATCCTGCATGCGATTGAACATCTTTTCCCGCATCTTCTTCAGAGATCCCTGTGTGATAATCGCCATTCCATAGGAATACGCATAGCCTGCTGCCAAAGACAGCGCATACAGTACAACCAGGATGAGGACCAGTCTGGTCACCGTCGGCGCTGCCGCCGCCCAGTCCTTCGTCTGCCAGTACTGCTCGACCACTGCGATGATATTCTGCTGAAAAACAGCGGGAATCGAGCTGATCAGCGCATTCAGTATGATGCAGACCAAAACTAACGGCAGAAGTACCGGATAAAACTCGAACAGCATCCTGATCAGACGCTTCATCGTTCCTTTTTTCGCCTGTCCCTTATTTTTCATCAGAATCACCTCCCTTGTTCTGGGAAGTATATACTTCCCGGTAAATCTCGCTCGTCTTGAGAAGCTCTTCATGGGTGCCGATATTGCAGATCGTACCGCCGTCCATGACCAGAATCCGATCCGCATCCTGCACGGAGGAAATTCTCTGTGCGATGATGATCTTGGTCGTTTCCGGAATGTACTCACGCAACGCCTTGCGGATCTGTGCGTCCGTCTTGGTATCCACCGCACTGGTCGAATCGTCGAGAATCAGGATCTTCGGCTTCTTTAACAGCGCTCTTGCGATACAAAGTCTCTGCTTCTGACCGCCGGACACATTGCTGCCTCCCTGTTCGATATGCGTATCGTATTGATCCGGGAACTGCATGATAAATTCATCCGCCTGCGCCAGACGGCATGCTTCCTTTAATTCCTCATCCGTCGCGTTCTGGTTGCCCCAGCGCAGGTTTTCCTTGATCGTTCCGGAAAACAGAATATTTTTCTGCAATACAACTGCTACCTGGTTGCGCAGCGCTTCCAGATCATATTCTCTGACGTCTTTTCCGCCAACCTTTACAACGCCCTCTGTCGCGTCATAAAGTCTGGAAATCAGTTGGATCAGGGAAGACTTCGAAGAACCGGTGCCACCGATAATTCCAATCGTCTCCCCGGAACGGATATGCAGATCGATATCGGCAAGCGCCATCTTCTCCGCCTGCAGAGAATATTTGAAGCTGACATGGTCGAAATCGATCGAACCATCTGCCACTTCCTCCACCGGGTCTGCAGGACTTGTCAGCGTACTGTCCTCTTTTAACACTTCCACGATTCGCTGTGCGGATTCCGCAGCCATCGTCACCATGACAAATACCATTGAGAACATCATCAGGCTATTTAATATCTGGAAGCTGTATACTAAAAGGGCAGAAAACTGTCCGACGTCCAGATCCAGGCCGCCGCTCGTGATGATCGTATAAGAACCAAAGGACAGGACAAAAATCATAACCACATACAGGCAGAACTGCATCAGAGGGCTGTTGATCGCCAGAATCTTCTCCGCGCGGGTGAAATCCTGACAAACCTCTTCTGCCGCATGATGGAATTTTTCTTTTTCGTACGCCTCGCGCACAAAGGATTTTACCACGCGCATGCCCTTGACATTTTCCTGAATCGAATTGTTCAGAGCGTCGTACTTACGGAATACCCGTTTAAACAGCGGGCCTACCTTATGGATCACGGCAAACAGTCCGATCCCCAGAATCGGGATGACCACCAGGAAGATCAGCGCCATCTTTCCGCCCATAATAAACGCCATCGTAAAGGAAAAGATCAACATCAGCGGGCTGCGGATCGCAAGTCGGATCAGCATCATAAATGCCAGCTGGACGTTCATAACGTCCGTCGTCATTCTCGTCACTAAAGACGAGGTAGAAAATTTGTCGATGTTTTCAAAGGAAAAATCCTGAATCCGGTAAAACATATCCTTGCGCAGGTTTTTGGCGAATCCGCAGGACGCGGACGCGCAGACCGAACCGGCTCCGGCTCCGAATACGAGGGACATAAGCGCCATCACCACCAGAATCAGACCATACCGTGAAATGACGCCCATACCGCTTCCGGCTTTGATTTCATTGACCAGCTGAGCGACTACAAACGGGATGATACATTCCATGACCACTTCCAGAGATACCAGAATCGGTGTCAGGATCGAATCGCGCTTGTATTCCCTGATCGACTTCATCAGTTCTTTTATCATACTTTTTACGTTTGTCTCCTTTCATCTGTGAAATTGCCCGTTCAAACGAGCTTTGTATCCACCTTTTGCCCCGGCAGGCTATGTATACGCTCAAGCCGGTGCGTAAAGAGGAAAAAAAGCGGCGGGCGATAAGGCTCGCACGCCGACTTTTTCTGCTCTATGCAGATATGGAATAATTATACATGGATTTTCTTGTAAGTCAAGTCCCGGACTCCAGATGTACATCCATCTGCGGATACGGAATGCGGATGCCCGCTTCATCGAAGCCGTATTTGATATCCTCCAGCATCGTATAGCGCGCCTGCCAGTAGTTTTCCTTCTTCGCCCAGAATTTCACAACAAGGACAACACTGCTGTCTGCCAGTTCGTCTACGTTGACTGTGATCTCCCGCTCCGGAAGCACATACGGGTTTTTCTTCGCAATTTCCTGCACTGCTTTCCGTGCGCTGCGGATATCAGAATCATACGAAATTCCGACTTTCAAATCCACACGCCGTTCCGCCTCATCCGTCACGTTCGTCAGGCTGCTGTTTGCGAGGTTTCCGTTCGGGATCAGAATAATCTGATTGTCATAGGTTGCAAGCTTCGTATAAAAGACAGATATCTGCTGAACAATCCCTTCGTTACCGCCCCCTTCGATGATATAATCTCCGACATGGAACGGCTTCAGCATCATAATCAGGATTCCGCCAATGCAGTTACTTAAGCTTCCCTGGATCGCCAGACCGATCGTTACGCCGACCGAACCGATCACCGTCGCAATGCTTGCTGCCTCCACACCAAACAGCTGCAGAATCATGAACACCAGAATCGTATACGAAACAAACTTAATCGAGGAGTCCAGAAACTGCGCCGCTTCCTCCGACGCGCTGGAACGCTCCATAGCCCGTCTGAAAAAATGCCGGATCATCGCAATCAGTCTGCTGCCGATCGCAAACAGGATGAGCGCCAGCACCGTGCGGACGCCCAGCCCCAGAAGCTTGTCCGGCAGCTCGTTTAAGCAGCGTTCCAGCAGGCTCAGCTGTTTTTCCATATTCTTTAAGGATTCGTCCGGCGCGAGGCTTTCTATCTCCTCGCCTGTCAGCGTCACAGAGGATGTCAAAAATGCTGCGCCGGACATCAGCACCTTCCTCATGCTTTGGTTCCTTTCGTCACTTTCGCGGAAGAGGTAGACTTCTTAGCTGCAGACGCAGGCTTCTTAGCCGTCGGCTCTTTCGGTGCGACAGCCTTCGCGGTCGCTGTCTTTTTGCGGGTCGTGCGGCGTGCAGGCTTTTCTTTTTCTTTTCCCTCAAGAATCGCGCTGTCCGCCTGCTCTGCCTTTTCGGTCAGCTCTTCCTTCAGGGTTTTCTTTTTCATAGCATCTGCTTTCTTCGCAGCCTCTTCCACCGCTTTTTTGGCAGCAGCCGTTTTTCTTACGACCTCTTCTGCTGCCTGCCTTGCCACCGCTTCCTTTTCAGCTGCCTCTTCGGCAGCTTTTCTCGCAGCTTCTTCCTTCTTTGCAGCCTCCTCCGCTGCTTTTTTAGCGATTGCTTCTTTTTTCGCAGCTTCCTCTGCGGCTTTTCTCACAGCCTCTTCCGCCGCTTTTTGGGCAGCCTCGGCGATCTTTCTGCGCTCTTCTTTTTCTTCGTCCGTGTAAGGCGTATAAGCAAAAATGCTCACAGACAGCGGCGCCTGATGCATCAGGATCGAATTTTCCCTGCCGTCGGATGCGATTTCTTCCGCTTCCAGTACATAGGAGTTAATTCTTCCTTTTCCGCCAAAGGCGATATCGTCAGAGTTTAAAACTTCCGTATATTTTCCTTCAAAAGGTACACCCACCCGATACTCCGGTCTGTCCACGTTTGCAAAATTCAGGCATACCAAAAGCGTCTCTTCCTCTTTGTCGCTCTTTCTCAGATAGGAAAGCGTGCATTCGTTCGCATCAATGCAGTCAATCCATTCGAAGCCGTCCCAGCTGTCGTCTTCCGCATACAGCGCAGGGTTTTTACGATACAGCTCGTTTAACCGCTTCACAAACCGGCGTATCTGCTCATGATGATCATATTTTAGTAGTTCCCATTCCACGCCCCGCTCTTCGTTCCACTCGTCGTACTCTGCGATATCCTGTCCCATAAACAAAAGCTTCTTGCCCGGATGCGTCATCATATAACCGTAGCCTGCGCGCAGGTTCGCGAATTTGTCCGCTTCCTCTCCCGGCATCTTGCTAAGCATCGACGCTTTGCCGTGAACGACCTCGTCATGGGATAACACGAGCATAAACTTTTCGGAATACGCATAAACCATCGAAAACGTCAGATCGTTGTGATGATACGCACGGAAATATGGGTCATACTGCATGTAGTCGAGGAAATCGTTCATCCAGCCCATATTCCATTTCATCGTAAAGCCAAGACCACCATCGTTTAAATCGCCCGTCACCTTCGGCCATGCTGTGGATTCCTCCGCGATCGTAACCGCGCCCCTGCCGCGTTTTTGAATCATGCTGTTTGTATGCTTTAAAAATTCGACTGCTTCCAGATTTTCATTGCCGCCATACATGTTGGCAATCCATTCGCCATCCTGCTTTCCGTAATCGAGATACAGCATTGAAGCGACCGCGTCCATCCGGATTCCGTCTGCATGGAACTGCTCCACCCAGTAAAGCGCATTGGCAATCAGGTAGTTGCTTACCTGCGGTCTGCCGTAATTATAGATCAGCGTTCCCCAATGCGGATGCGCCCCCTGTCTCGGGTCTTTGTGCTCATACAGGCATGTCCCGTCGAACCCGGACAGTCCGTAAGCATCTCTCGGAAAATGGGCCGGAACCCAGTCCAGAATCACGCCGATTCCTGCTTTGTGCAGCTCGTTGACAAAATACATAAAATCCTGCGGTGTGCCATAACGTGCAGTCGGCGCATAATAGCCGATGACCTGATAGCCCCAGGATCCATCCAGCGGGTGCTCCATAACCGGCATCAGCTCCACATGGGTATAGCCCATTTCCTTCACATAGGAAATAACCTTCGGTGCAAACTCCCGGTAGTTATAATATCTGCGGCCATCCTCGGGCTTTGCAAAGGAGCCCAGATACATTTCATAAACGCTCATCGGCTCTTTTTCAGGACAGCTTTTTTCCCGTGCCAAGATCCATGCTTCATCTTCCCAGGCAAAGCCATCGATGTTGCGAACAACAGATGCCGTGTCCGGGCGGAGCTGTTGTCCAAACGCATAGGGATCTGCCTTCAGGTAAGTCAGACCGCCCTTTAATTTCAGCTCAAACTTATAATTCTCGCCCTCTCTAACTCCGGGGATAAAAATTTCAAAAATACCGGAATCCCACAGGCGGCGCATCTGATGTCTGCGTCCATCCCAATGGTTAAAATCTCCCACAACACTGACCCGCAGCGCATTCGGTGCCCAGACTGCAAAATGCACGCCCTGGGTTTTGTCGATGGTCATCATATGCGCACCAAGGATACGGTAAGCTTCATAATGGATTCCTGCCGCAAACCGCGCCGTATCCTCTTTGGTAATGACCGGAGCAAACCGATAGGGATCTTCAAATTCTTCTGTTGTGCCATCTTCCAAAGAAGCCTTTAATGTATAGCTTTCGATTTCCTTACCGCCAACCAGTGCGGCATAATAGCCAGCCTCGTCCGCCTGCTCCATTTCCACGGTCTTTTGACCGGGCAGCTTCAGTTCCATCGAAACAGCGCCCGGATAAAATGCCTGCACCACCGTCGCATTGCCTTCCCGGTGCGGTCCCAAAAGCCGGTGCGGATCGTCCTCCTCAGAATAAATAATTGCCTCTATTTCAGGCCAGTTCATCAGCCTATACAGTTTTTCGTTCATTCGATACCCTCCTGCCTGACGCTTTTGCCGCGCCCCTCTTATTTTTATTTTACCCTTCCCGGGCACAATAGGCAAGGGAAAATGTCTAAGCGGTGTACTGCACGGCAGTCCCCCGCGATTTCCCTGATGATCATCTGCATCATGTGCCCGATCATGAGTCTCGTCGCTACCCTGCTGTTCAAGGAGCCCAGCTTCGGCACATGGGCGCACACCTTTGGCTGTAACCTGCCGATGGCATTTTTCTGGCAGATGTTCTACTGCGGACCGCTCTCCCGCCTGATTTTCCGCACCCTGTTTAAAAAACAGCTGGCAGCGCAGAACATACCGGCACAGGGACAGAAATAAATATCTTGTGCAAACGCAGCACGGATCGCACGCTCAAACACAGAATATACCCACAGTACCATACAGAAAAGACCCCGAAGACTGGCACCATACTGCCTTTCTCCGGGGTCTGCGACTCTCCGTTACAGAACGCCTGCGTTTTACTTCACCACCCGCACGCGGAACACGCCGTCGATCGTCTTTAACTGATTGACAATACTGCCGCTTACGGAGGACTCCAGGTCGACCATCGTATATGCAACATCGCCTTTGGATTTGTTCATCATATTTGCGATGTTTAAGTTGTTCCAGCCGAGGACGGAGGAGAACTTCGCGATCATGTTTGCGATATTCTTATGGAAAATCACGACTCTACTTTCTGCCGTACACACACCCATATCGCAGTCCGGGAAGTTGACGCTGTGGAGAATATTTCCGTTTTCGAGATATTCCTGCAGCTGTCTGACTGCCATAACCGCACAGTTTTCTTCCGACTCCTCGGTCGAAGCGCCCAGATGCGGGATGACGATGCAGCCCGGCTTTCCTGCCGTGACCGGATTCGGGAAATCCGAAACGTAGCGGCGGATTTTTCCGGCGGTAATTCCGTCTAACACAGCTTCTTCATCCACCAGCAGATCTCTTGCAAAGTTTAACAAAATCACGCCGTCCTTCATCCGGGAGATAGCTTCTGCGCTGATCATATTTTTTGTGCTGTCCATCAGCGGCACATGGATTGTGATATAATCGCACTGCTCATAGATTTCATTGACATCCAGCACATGTCTGACGTCGCGGCTTAACTTCCACGCCGCATCGACCGATACATACGGATCATAGCCGAGCACTTCCATTCCGAGATGACGCGCCACGTTAGCAACCTTGACGCCGATCGCGCCCAGTCCGATGATACCGAGGCGCTTGCCCATCACCTCTGTACCGGCAAACTTCTTCTTCGCTTTCTCCGCATCCTTCGCAATATTTTCATCTTCCTGATTTTCTTCCACCCAGTTGATGCCCGATACGACGTCACGGCTTGCTAAAAGCATTCCGGCAATGACCAGCTCTTTTACGCCGTTTGCGTTTGCACCCGGTGTATTGAACACGACGATACCTTTTTCCGCGCATTTCTCCAGCGGGATATTGTTGACGCCGGCTCCTGCTCTTGCAACCGCTAAAAGTCCATCCGGCAGCTCCATATCATGCATCGATGTGCTTCGAACCAGGATGCCTTCTGCTTCTGTAATTTCGTCTGTTTTGATATAATTTTTCGAAAAATTATCGAGTCCGACCTGCGCGATCGGATTCATGCAATAATATTTTCTCATTGAAACCTCCCACTCTGCTTACTGATTCTGCGCTTCAAACTCTTTCATAAAGGCAACCAGCTTTTCCACGCCCTCCATCGGCATTGCATTGTAAATGCTTGCGCGCATGCCGCCGACGCTTCTGTGTCCCTTTAAGTTCTCCAGACCGTTTTTCTTTGCCTCTGCAACAAATTTTGCATCCAGATCGGCATTGCCTGTGATAAACGGAACGTTCATCAACGAACGGTCTTCCTTGCGGACAGTGCCTTTGAACAGCTTGCTTTCATCCAGGAAATCATACAGAATTTTCGCTTTTTTCTCGTTGTATTCTTTCATCGCTTCCAGACCGCCGCGCTTTTGCAGCCACTTAAATACTTTGCCGCAAATGTAAATTCCGTATGCCGGAGGCGTGTTGTAAAGGGATTTCGCATCCGCATGAATTTTATATTTTAACATGGTGGGCGTGCCGGGCAGCACATCTTCTGTAATCAGGTCTTCCCGGATAATTGCGATAACTACGCCGGCAGGTCCAATATTCTTCTGAACGCCACCGTAAATCATGCCATATTTGGTCACATCAACCGGCTCGGATAAGAAGCAGGAGGAAACATCCGCAACAAGGGGTTTTCCCTTTGTATTCGGAAGCGTTTTGAATTTGGTTCCGTAAATGGTGTTATTTTCACAAATATATACATAATCCGCATCCGGGTCGATCGGCAGATCGGAGCAGTCCGGAATATAGGAAAAGGTCTGATCCTCGGAGGATGCAACCGCATTTGCCTTTCCGTAAATGGAAGCCTCTTTCCATGCCTTTTTCGCCCACTGTCCGGTTATGATGTAATCCGCTACGCGGTTTTTCATCAGGTTCATCGGAATCATCGCAAACTGCTGGCTTGCGCCACCCTGTAAAAACAGCACTTTATAGTTATCGGGGATTCCCATCAGCTGACGTAAATCAGCCTCCGCCTCATCGATGATTTTCTGATAGGTACCGGAACGATGGCTCATTTCCATAACTGACATTCCACAGCCTCTGTAATCAAGCATTTCGTCTGCTGCTTCCTGCAGCACTTCTTCCGGCAGGACAGCCGGGCCTGCACTGAAATTGTACACTCTGGACATTTTTACCTCTCATTCCGCCGCCTGTGCGGCACTTGAATTTTCTAAAAAGCCGATCTGCCCGTTCTTATCAAACATGTGTTTTCGTGATACGGACATTTGGATTAAAAAAAATGATATCGAATACCGCTCATGCCTGAATAAAAATACGGATACCGACCTTTCGGTCTATTGTACCCGTATTTTTCGCTTTAGTCAACTACTACGTTAATTTATTTGCTTGCAAGGTCATCCCCATCGAAAACCTCGCTGATCGCTGCACCCGCTGGAACCATCGGAAATACCTTATCGTCTTCAGGAATTCTGCAGTCGATGACAACCGGCTTCTGAAGTGCGATTGCCTTTTCAATTGCCGGAGCAACCTCCTCCTTCGCAGTGACGCGGATTGCCGCGCATCCCAGTCCTTCTGCTACCTTACAGTAATCCACCGCATCCTCCAGAACCGTCTGGGAATAGCGTTTTCCATAAAAGAGCGTCTGCCACTGGCGCACCATGCCCAACACATGATTATTGATAATGATCTGGATGATCGGAATCTGATATCTGCTGGCTGTCGCAAGCTCGATCAGGTTCATACGGAAGCATCCGTCTCCGCCGATATTAACGCAGATTTTGTCCGGGCAGCCTGTTTTCGCGCCGATGCATGCCCCGATACCGTAGCCCATCGTGCCAAGACCGCCGGAGGACAAAAACGTGCGGGGCTTCGTATAATGATAATACTGCGCCGCCCACATCTGATGCTGTCCGACGTCGGTTGTGATAATTGCATTGCCTTTCGTAATGCGGTCTAATTCTTCTATAATATAAGGGCAGCTCAACTGGCTGTCGTCATATTTGAGCGGATACTTTTCTTTTAATTCCAGAATATGCGCCGTCCACTCCGGATGATGCATCTGTTCCATCCGTGCGATCAGCTTTGTCAAAACATCCTTCAGATCTCCGACAATGGACACGTCCGCATGGATATTTTTATTGATCTCAGCAGCATCAATATCGATATGCAGGATCTTTGCATTCTTTGCAAATAAGGATGCGTTGCCGATGACACGGTCAGAAAATCTCGCGCCCAGTGCAACCAAAAGGTCACACTCGCTCACTCCGAGGTTGGAGGTCTTTGTGCCGTGCATACCGATCATACCGGTATAGAGCGGATCGTAACCGTCATACGCCCCTTTTCCCATCAGGGTATCACAGACCGGAGAATCCAGTTTTTTGGCAAAGGCACGCACCTCTTCTGAAGCGCCAGAAAGAATTGCTCCGCCGCCCAGATAAATATAGGGTTTTTTCGCCTTGGAAATCACTTCCAGCGCGGCATCTAAATCTTCCTGCGTGTAATGTCCGGCACGTTCAACCGATTCCGGCTTTTTAGGTGTATATTCGCAGCTCGCTGCCGTTACATCTTTGGTGATATCTACCAGCACCGGTCCGGGTCTGCCGGATTTTGCAATATGAAATGCCTTGCGCAGCGTGTCTGCCAGAATATTGACATCTTTTACAATGTAACCGTGTTTGGTGATCGGCATCGTCACGCCTGCGATATCGACCTCCTGGAAGGAATCTTTTCCCAGAAGCGGCAGCGTTACATTACAGGTAATCGCTACCATCGGAACGGAATCCATGTACGCGGTCGCAATGCCGGTAACCAGATTCGTCGCGCCGGGACCACTGGTCGCCATACACACACCGACTTTTCCGGTTGCACGCGCATAGCCATCTGCTGCATGTGCAGCACCCTGTTCATGAGATGTCAGCACATGGAAAATCTCATCGCTATGCTTGTATAACGCATCATATACATTCAAAATGGAGCCGCCCGGATATCCGAACACAACATCCACGCCCTGTTCTTTTAAACACTCTATGACGATTTCAGCACCTGTACGAACCATATCGTCCTCCCCTTTTTATCCTTATTTCTTAATTTCGAGTACAGCGCCTCTGTTTCCGCTGGTTACCATTTCCCGGTAACGTGCAAGATATCCGGTGGTTACCTTCGGCTCTCTGGGCTGCCATTTTGCCCTTCTCTCTGCCAGCACTTCATCAGAGACCTTCATATCCAGACGATTTTCCGGAATATTGATGCTGATGATATCGCCCTCTTCTACCAGCGCGATGGGACCGCCGACAGCAGCCTCCGGGGAAACATGACCAATCGACGCACCTCTGGATGCGCCGGAGAAACGACCGTCCGTAATCAGCGCAACACTGGAACCAAGACCCATACCTGCGATTGCAGAAGTCGGATTCAGCATTTCTCTCATGCCGGGGCCGCCTTTGGGTCCCTCGTAACGGATCACAACGACATCGCCGGGAACAATCTTGCCGCCCTTGATCGCAGCAATCGCGTCCTCCTCGCAGTCAAATACCCTTGCAGGACCTTCATGAACCATCATTTCCGGTACAACAGCGCTTCTCTTTACAACACCGGTATCCGGAGCCAGGTTGCCTTTGAGTACAGCGATACCGCCTGTCTCAGAATAGGGATTTTCAATCGGACGAATCACTTCGGGATTGCGGTTTACACAGGCTTCGATATTTTCGCCGACGGTCTTTCCGGTTACCGTCATCAGGTCTGTCTTTAACAGTCCCTTCTTATTTAATTCATTCATAACTGCGTATACGCCGCCAGCCTCATTTAAGTCTTCAATGTAGGTCGGACCTGCAGGTGCCAGATGACACAGGTTCGGTGTATGGGAAGAAATTTCATTTGCGATTTCCATGTTCAGCTCTACGCCTGCCTCATGCGCGATTGCAGGCAGATGCAGCATGGAGTTTGTAGAACAGCCGAGCGCCATATCGACGGTCAGGGCGTTTAAGAACGCATCCTTTGTCATGATGTCGCGAGGCTTGATATCCTTGCGAACCAGCTCCATAATCTGCATACCGGCATGCTTTGCCAGCTGGATACGTGCAGAATATACTGCCGGAATTGTGCCGTTGCCCTTTAATCCCATGCCCAGCGCCTCTGTCAGACAGTTCATGGAGTTTGCGGTGTACATACCGGAACAGGAACCGCAGGTCGGACATACTTTTTCTTCGTATTCCTGCAGCTCTTCCAGCGACATGGTGCCTGCTGCCACGGAGCCTACTGCTTCAAACATAGAAGATAAGCTTCTCTTTCTGCCGTGCAGATGTCCTGCCAGCATTGGACCGCCGGAAACAAAAATCGTCGGGATATTCAGTCTTGCCGCTGCCATCAAAAGACCGGGCACATTTTTATCACAGTTAGGGATACATACCAGACCATCGAACTGATGTGCCATCGCCATACACTCGGTGCTGTCGCAGATCAGGTCTCTGGTTACGAGGGAATATTTCATGCCGACATGTCCCATCGCGATACCATCGCAGACTGCGATTGCCGGGAATACAACCGGGGTGCCTCCAGCCATCGCGACGCCGAGCTTGACCGCTTCTGTAATTTTATCCAGGTTCATATGTCCGGGCACGATTTCGTTATAGGAGTTTACGATACCGATCAGCGGTCTGTTCTTTTCCTCCTCTGTCATTCCCAGTGCATTCATCAGACTTCTGTGCGGTGCCTGCTGGACGCCTTTTGTTACATTATCACTTCTCATTTGTTCGTTCCTCGCATTCTGTTATCAAAAGTCGCCGCCACCCCTTCAAGGGGTGGCTCGGCTCGCTGGGTATAACCCCTTGAC
>OLZJ01000383.1_pt1 | contig 24900 bp, 21 predicted proteins | sample 1673951 | NCBI WGS metagenome assembly OLZJ01 (sample SAMEA103958135, study PRJEB25191) | human gut metagenome
TTTGAATAAGCTGAACGATGTGCTGAAACAGTGGCTGTGATCTGTGCATTGCAGTGAGGCGCGTGATACTGTTGACCAGGCAATCAAAAAGCATGAAATGAAGAACGCCGAGGAATCCCTTCCCATGTGGGAGGAACCCTCGGCGTTCTTTAGTTTATATAGCAGCGGTCCTGTTTTATAAGCCAATCTTCACACAGCCGCTGGGCTTCATCCTTTGTGCAGCAGGTGCAGTTGAAAAGTTTGCCACGGATAGAGCAGTAAGTGTAGTGTACTCTCGGGACTCCATTGGCATCTCGAAAATCAACGCAGCGTTCCTCACCGGGCAGCAGATAGATCGTATCCACGTTCAGCAGCTCCTTTTCACTATGTTCGTGTGCAAACCGCACAACACGCAACGTCTGCTATTGTACCATGAACCATCAAATTCTTCTATTGACCCTTGCGCCAAAAAGGTACAGGCTTTTTCGTAGGATGTGACGATTGACATCCTCAAAAGCATCCCGCAGGGAGGCGCAGTCTGCATTGAAAATGCAGATCAAAGGGGTTTGGGGCGCTTTCTCAGCAAGCATTTTGCAACGCAAAAAGTGTTTTTGTATAGACGAAAACATTGCTTGCTGGGTCACTTTTCGTCCGGGGCGCTGCCGCTGCCGGAGTTCAGGATCGCCACGAACTGCTGCAGCTGCTTGAGGGAGCTGACACCCAGTTTTTCGTAGATGTTCTTGTTGTGGAAGCGCAGGGTGCTGTCCTTGATGTCCAGCTGCTCCACGATCTCCCGGGAGCGCAGCCCGGCCACATAGCCGTCAAAGATGCGGCGCTCAGTCTTTGTCAGGTTGGGGATGCCCTCCAGAAAGGTCTGGAAGGCATCGGGGACGGATTCGTTGCGGCACACGTCCGCCAGCCGGGAAAGCTCTGTCTGCATCTGCTGGCGCTCCATCTGCAGCTCATCCATCCGCCGCCGGGACTCCCGCCGGTCCTCCTCAAACTGCCGGAACGCAGGCGAGAGGATGTGCTGGTGAAAATACATGCAGCAGAACACCACAAAAAAGAGGATGAACAGGCCGATCAGCAGCATTTGCAGGTTGCCGGAAAAGATCAGCCTGCGGTAGTCCGTCATGGGGATGCAGACGGCCAGCCGGTAGGACTGGTTCTCGCTCAGGCGGCAAAGCTCCGAGATGCCTGCATAGGCGCTGTCGGAGCCGATCAATTGGGTCAGGCTGCCGCCCATGCTGCGCAGCACCAGCATGTCCCGGGGGGCGTGGAAGTAGCCGCCGGTGGTGCCGCTGCTGAGGGCGGCGCTGGCGTTCAGCCCGCTGTCTGCCGGGGCAAGCAGGCAGATCAGGTGGTCAAAGCCGGTGGGCTGGGCAAAGTTCTGCTTGAAAAAGCTCTGGCTGATCTCAAAGCCGCACAGCCCGTACATGGTGCCATCGCGGCCCCGCAGGGGCAGCAAAAACAGCTGTACCTCCTCCGAGGTGCCGGGGAGGCTGAACCGCTCCGTCAGCGTATAAGCCTGGTACAGCGGGGTGCTGCTGGGGGTCATCCAGCGGTCGTAGTCCGGGAACTGGTCGGTCTGGAATTCCATGCGCCATTTGCGGTGGGGCATCACGCTGTGGGTCTTGCCCACAGCGGCGCTGCCGCGGTAGAGCAGCAGGGGCACGGTGGGGGTGTCGGCACCGCCTTTCTGCACATAGAGCCCGGCGCGGGAGTACCCGGCCCCCTCCATGCGGGTGTTGACGGTGGCATCCAGCAGCACAAAAGCACCGGAACAGCTGGTCCGGCGCAGGCTGCGGCAGAGCGGCTCGATCATCTCCTCCTCCAGCGCGTTCAGCACCTCGGGGGAGTCGTTCAGCTGGTCAAAGGTCATCTCCCGGCTGGCAAGCTGCCGGTCCACCAGAGCGCCCATATCCTCAGAGAGGTTCACGCCCATGACCGCCAGCTGGTCAAAATAGCGCTCCATATCGTTCTGGAACACCGAATACTGGATCTCCAGGCTGCGGGTGGTGTCCTTTTTGGTGTTGTGCAGGCTGGCAAACAGGAACAGCGCCGCGCCAAAGGTCAGCAGCAGCAGCGCAGCCAGCAGCAGGCAGGGCCACAGCAGCCGGGAACTCATGGAGCTCTGGCGGATATTCTCACGGTGCCGGGCAAAAAAGTGCATCAAAGTTCCCCCTTTTTGGCTGTGCTGCGGGTTCAGGCATTGTCACACAGCAGCTGCCAGGTCTCCTCGGTCAGGGCTTCCAGCGTTTCGCCGTTGGCAAGGCGCTGGGGGTAGTCCTTCTGGCGCTGGCGCAGGCTGTCGTACAAGGCCTTTGCCTTGGCGTGGTACCCCACGATGCCCGGCTCGGACAGGGGGGTGTTCTGGAGACGCATCTCGTTGTAAACATCGTACAGCCGCTGGTAGCTCTGCTGCTCGAACGGATAGTCCGCAATGGCATCAAAGGCGGCGCTGGACACCGGCATATATCCGGTGTCGGCGGCAAATTCCAGATTGCGCTGCTGCTCGGTGAGCCAGCGCAGGAACACGGCGGCGGCTTCGGCCTTCTGGTCGGTGGTCTTAAAGGCGCACAGGCCCACACCGGCCTGCGGCATCAGGGGCGTGGTGGTCCCGGCGGCGTGGGGCAGGGGAGCCAGCAGCAGGTCGGTGGGCTCGGTGGTGTTGTCCGGGTAGGTGACGAAATCGTTGTAATAGAGGATGGCCGCAGAACTGCCAAGGCCCGCCAGCGTTTCGCCGGTCATTACCTGGGTGTTGGAGTACAGGTCCGAGATCAGAATATCGCCCTGCACCAGCCCCCGGGCAAACTCCATCCACGAGGCACGGAAAGCTTCGTTGGTCAGGTCGTACCAGCAGTCCTTGTATAGTTCGCCGCTGCCCTGTTCCAGTGCGTTCAGCTCCACCAGACGCAAGGGGTAGTCCAGCGCGCAGAAGGGCTTGCCCTGGGACCACTGCCGGTAGGCGGCGGCCATCTCAAAAAAGCCGTCCCATGTGGCAAGGGTGGAAAGCTGTGCCCCGGTATCCGCCGCAAACCGGGCGTACTGGGAGCCGTTGAGGAAGATGAGCTGGGTGGATTTGGACACCGGGAACACCACCTGCCGCCCCTCAATGATGCCATCCTGCACAAAGCCGGGCACATAGGCCGCCATGTCCTCGGCGGTGAACCAGTCGTTCCAGTCCACAAGGGTCTCAATGCCCAGTGCGCTGGCATCCGCGGGGTGGGCCGAGAACAGGTCCGGCAGGTTCAGCGCGCCGGGTTTCCCGGCCTTGGCATCCTGCAGCTGGCCGCCGATGGCGGCGCTGTTGGTCATGTTGGTCACATTGAGCAGAATGCCCTTCTCTCTGCCCACGGTGTCGTTGAACTCGGTGAGCAAGCGGTTCATGGGCGAGTCTGCCTGTTCGCCGTACACATGCCAGATGCTGAGCATGGTGGGGTCCTTGGCAGAGAGCAGGGTCTTGCTGCCGCCGCAACCCGCAAGAGCCAGACCGGGGAGAACTGCCGCAAGCTTCAAAAATGTCCTTCGTTCCATGTTCGTGATTCCTTTCCGCATTTTGCAGCCAAGGGGAAAACCGGCAAAAGAAGGGCCGCAGCGGCCTGCCTTGGCGGGCAGCCGCTCCAAATCCCCCCAATTTTGGGCTTTTTGGGGGGATTCCTTGCGGGGAAGGCCCAAAATCCCCAAAATTTATTTTCAAATTGCCCCCCAAAAACGGCTTTTCTGGGGGGGCAATTTTTTTTCGGGTATGGTACAGTACAAACAGAAGAGGTACCGCGCCGGATGCAGGCGGCCTGGCGTTGTGCACAAAAGCATTGCCGCGGCCCCGGTGGATTCTATCTATAAGGATAGCATAAGATGGAGCGGACTGCAAGTACCGAGAACCCCACGCCCCACAAAGCCCCCCGGAAAAACAGGGGGGACCAACAGAAAGGAGCACCCCATGAAAGAACTGAACAGACGCGCATTCCTCACCCTTACCGGCGCAGCCCTTGCAATGATGGCACTGGCCGCCTGCGGCGCTGACGATGCCCCTGCCGTACCTCCCGCACCCGCAGCACCTACCAGCAAGGAAGCTGAGCTGGTGGCAGCCATCAACAAGGTCTGGAAGAAAAAGTTTGATGCAGGTCAGGTTACCCATGAGCAGCTGACCCTCAATCAGGATGCGCAGGGAGCCATAAAGATCCAGGGAGGAATCTTCGAGGACGCACAAACCCCGGTGCGTACGCTGACAACGGAAGACATGGAGAAACTGGTTGAGATTCCAAAGTGGCAAATCTCACTGGAGAAAAAGTATGAACTTGGAGGTGCTGCCGGAATTTCCGAACCGACTGGCGAAGGCGCGATATCCTTGACGTTTGAGTATTCCTGCGAGGATGCGGTGATTCAGAAATTTGTGAATAAGATCATGGAGTATAGTCTCAGCCGGGAGGCAGAGTTTATCAGCGTCTACTGCCCGGTGGTTCAGGGCAAGACCTACATGATCGCTACCGTGTTCTGGAATAAAAAGGCATAAGATAACCAGACATCAAGACATCCCCCTGTTTGCCCCGGGCACGGCCCCCCTGTGTCCGGGGCTTTATAGAAAGGAGCACCCCCATGAAACGATACGACCGACGGACGTTCCTCAAGCTCTCCGGCGCATCGGCGGTGATGCTGGCCCTGAGCGCCTGCGAGGACGAGGGCTTTGGCGGTTCCGGTGCGCCGGACATTCCGGACTCCGGCAGCTCCCTCCCCCCCTCTGCCTACGATCCCTTTTACAGTGGGGAGATCACCACCCTTGGCCCGCCGCTTCCGGAAGCTCCCGATTCGCCCCCCATTCCGGTGATCCGGGACGGCAGAAAGATCTTTGAGATCATCAATGCCGAGCTGACCCGGCGGAAGGTGCAGTACTTCAAACTGCAGTACAATGCAGGTCTGGAACACTCCATTCAGTCCGAAATGCAGATGTTTGTGGACTACGACACTCCTTCCTTCTCCGCAGAGGAAGGGCTGGAAGCCCGGATGAACGGCGATTATGTGGATGGAATGTGGGCTGGCTTTGATGAGGGCGGCTATGGATGGGGCAGAGGCTCCACCGGCTTCATCCGGAGCATCCACCACAACTGCTATGGCATCCAGTTGGACCATTACAGAGAGAAACGCTACTATCTGGACCGGCCCTACCCGGCCAATCAGGCCCAGTTCAAGGCCCTGATGGATGAGCTGGAAGGAAAATTCAATTATGCCCCGGGCCCCATGGACTCTCAGGAAGTGGACGTGTTCGACATCGGCATCACTGTGGCGGATGTTCAGGGCAAGACCTACTGGGCGGCCTATATCATGCGTATGCCAGAAAACCCCACCAACGATGAATGACGAAAAGGAGACAGCCATGAAACACAAACGTTTTGCCGCTGTGGTTCTGGCGGCGGCTCTCTGGCTGACCGGCTGCGGCGGCGCAGCGGCCCCCGCAAACTCCGGTGCAGCTGCCAAAAGCACCGCAAGCACGGCAGTGCAGACAGCCCAGAAGGAGCGCATCACCGACCAGTTCACGCTGGAAAAGAACGTTTCGGGCGTGTGGGGAGAGGAAGCGGTGCAGTACATTTCCGTCCATGTGCCGCAGCTGGAATGCGACAGCCCGGATGCTGTAAGCCTGAACAAGGATCTTAACGCCATCTATGCGGCAGATTTCCGGGAATATGAGGCCTACGAGGAGGCCGGGCAGCCGGGCGGCGAGTACCCGAAGATCGGTGTGGGCTGGGATGCCTACTGGTACGGCGATTGCGTCAGTCTGGTGGTGCGCAGCCGCTACGGCGGCACCGCCCCGTGGCGTTACAGCGGCTGGTGCTTCGATTTTGCCACCGGCCAGCAGATCACCGTGGCCGAGATGCTTCAGCGCATGGGTCTGGACCCGGACACCGTGCAGCAGCAGGTGCAGCGGCAGGCCATGCAGGCCTTTGACCGGGAGATGGCGCAGGGCGCGTATTACGAGGGCCTGCGTCTCGGCGGAGAGCTTTCGCAAATGCGAATGGACACGCTGGAATACAATGAACTGGAAAACCTGTGCCTGCTTTTGCCACAGCAGGATCAGCTGGTGCTCCGCGGAAAGTACAGCTGTGAAGAAGGCTGGCAGCAGCTGGATGTGGAGATCCCGCTGACCTCCGCCGCCCCCGCCGATCCCCCGGTGCTGACCGATACCTACGACGGTGTGCAGGTGCAGCTGAAGGGAACGCAGGCCGCCATCACCCTGAGCCCCGCGCCAAAGACCGACCAATGGGGCGACATTGGCATCCGGGTGGAACAGACGCGCACCTACCCCATCCTTGGCGCTTATAACGAGTATGTGGACGTGTGCATCGGGGAGCAGGAGGACGGCTTCTTCCGCCCGGTGGTCTATCTGCTGACCAAAGACGGCGTGGTGGAGTATGTGGACGTGCTGCGCTGCCTCCTGTTCGGGGATGCCATGATCTGCCAGGACCCCATCTACTTTGCCAACAACGGTGTGGCGCTGGAACTCTGCGGCAGCGAGGTGAACCTGCGCCGGGCGGATGGCTCTGTGCTGGAGCTGGCTCCCCTGTCGGCAGAGTGGAGCGCGCAGGAGATCCCCTATTCCGTCATCGGCTCCTACAACTACACCGACGAAACCGGCTGGAGCTGGATGGACCTGACCAGTGACGGCAGCGTCCAGATGGGCATGCAGGACAACAGCCGCATGGATCAGGGCGATGCCGCGTATCTGGGCGTTGTGCCCGAGGGCGTGGTGCTGGGCATCTCTACGGATGCGGGGCTCAACTTTGTGGCGGCGTTCAAGATGGACCTGTACAACGAGAACCTGACCATGACCATGATCGCCGGGCAAAACCCCTTTGCCGAGGGCGAGACCCAGCTGCAGATGACCCGCAGCTACGGTTGAGAAAACAAGGAGAACGACCATGAAACACAAACGCCTTGCCGCTGCGGTGCTGGCGGCGGCGGTGGTGCTGGCGGGGTGCGGCAGCGCAGCGGCTCCCGCTGCCCCCGCAGGCTCCGGCGCAGCTGCCCAAAGCACCGCAGACACGGCGGTGCAGACAGCACAAAAAGACCGCATCACCGAGCAGTTCACGCTGGAAAAGACCGTCCGGGACGATTGGGGCATCACCCATAGGCTGAACATCCATGTGCCGCAGCTTGTGTGCGACAGCCCGGATGCGGCCTATCTCAACGATGAGCTTGCCGCCATGTATGCGGCAGAATTCCGAGAGTACGAGGACAGCCCGGAGATCGAGCCGCAGCAGGACGAGGGGAGCCCGGATACTTATGATACTTATATCAACTGGGATGCCTACTGGTACGGCGACTGCGTCAGCCTTGTGATGTTCCGCTACGACGGCGGTACCGACCCGGGGTATTCCCGGGGCTGGTGCTTCGATTTTGCCACCGAAAAGCAGGTCTCCGTGGCTGAAATGCTTCAGCGCATGGGGCTGGACCCGGATGCCGTGCAGCAGCAGATGCTGCGCGAGGCCATGCAGACCTTTGACCGGGATATGGCGCAGGGCGGCTACTACGAGGGCCTGCGCAGCGGCGGCAATCTGGCAAGCATGCGGATGAACACGCTGGAAAACAACCAGCTGGATGACCTGTGCCTGCTGCTGCCGGAGCAGGACCGGCTGGTGCTCCGGGGCGGGTGCAGCTCCACCGCCGGGTGGGGCTGGCGGCAGCTGGATGTGGAGATCCCGCTGACCCCCGCCGCCCCCGCCGACACCCCGGTGCTGACCGATACCTACGGCAGTGCTTCGGTGCAGCTGGAGGGAACGCAGGGCACCATTACCCTCCGCCTTACACCGGAGACCGCCGCATGGGACACGGATTACGGCATCCGGTTGGAACAGGACCGCACCTACCCCATTCTTGGCACTTATAATGAGTATATCGACGTGTGCATCGGAGAACTGGGCGCGTCCTTCCACCCGGTGGTCTATCTGCTGACCAGGGACGGCGTGGTGGAGTACGTGGATGTGCTGCACTGCCTCATGTTCGGCAGCGCTCTGGTCTGCCAGGACCCCATCTACATTGCAAACAACGGCGTGGCGCTGGAACGCAGCGGCAGCGAGGTGAACCTGCGTCAGGAAGATGGCTCTGTACTGGAGCTGGCTCCCCTGACAGCAGAGTGGAACGTGCAGGAGATCCCCTCGGAGGCCGTCGGTGCCTTCAACGATATGTCTGACAACCAGTTCGACTGGATGGACGTGGAAAGCAGCGGTTCCGTCCAGATGGGCGTGCAGGATAACAAGGTTTTCTATCAGGGCTACACCGACTATCTGGGCGTGGTGCCGGAGGGCATGGTGCTGGGTGTCTCCACCAGCGAGACGGCGGACGGGATGCCGGGCATCACCTTTGTGGCGGCGATGAAGTACGACCTGTACAACGAGACCCTGAGCTTTACCATGATCGACGGGCAGAACCCCTTTGCCGAGGGAAAGACCCAGCTGCAGCTGATCCGCTGCCCGGATTATTGACCCCGGCAGGGAACACCACGGAGAACACAGGAGAACGACCATGAAACACAAAGCTTTCCGCCGGATGCTGGCCGCGTTGCTGGCAGCGGCGCTGCTGGCGGGCTGCGGGGCAGCATCTTCCCAGATGACCCGGGAAGAAGGCAGCATCGCAGGTCCGCCTGTCAAAACCGAAAGTGCTCTGCCGTTCTCCACCCCGGAGGCTGACACCGCCCCGGAGCCGGAGAACGGCACCGAAACTCCGCAGGAGCTTCCCCCGCTGGACCAGCGGGTCACCAACCAGTGGGAGATCAATAAAAATCTGCAGGACCCGGCAGGCAAGGTCTTGTGCCTCAACATGGAGGTGCCCCGGATCAACAGTGCCAGCGCCGACGCCGCCCGCATCAACGCCCGGCTGGCGCAGTGCTATGTGGAACCCTGCAAGCCCTGTCTGGAGTATCCGGCGTTGGAAAACGGCACCCCCTGGGATGAGGTACGCAGCGTCGGCTACTACCAGTACTGGTACGGCGACTGTCTGAGTCTGGTGATGAATGTCTATTTCAGCGCCGACAGCAGCCAGAAAGGGCAGGGATTCTGCTTCGACTTTGCCAGCGGCAAGGAGCTTACCACCACCCAGATGCTGGAGCGGATGGGGCTGGACCCCGCCGATATAGAGCAGCGGATCGCTCGTCAGGCGGATGAGATCTTTGAGGAGTGCTGGCAGAATGCCGATACCGGTGCCTGCCCTGCCAAGGAAAGCTTTGACCGGAAATGGTGGAGTTCGCTGGACCAGCTGCCTTTGTCCATCTGGGGAGACGAGGACGAAAGGAACGTTTCCCTCGGTGCGGAGATCTACAACGCCGGGGAGCAGAAGTATGTGAGCTACGAGTTGACCATCCCCCTGTACGATGACTCGGTGCCGGAAAACTGGCAGCAGCGCGTTTTGGGCGAGTGGGTGGTCTACCGCATGGAGGTGGAGGAAGATGTGTCCTACCCCGAAGAGAGCGGCGAACAGTACACCCTGAAGCTGGAAGCGGGCAGCAGCCCGGACACCGTCCGAGCCACCCTGACCCGCATCTCAAAATACGGCGATACCACCACCGAGACCCGCACCGGCGTGCCCACACGGGGCAAAATACAATTTGCCTTTGAGGGCGAATGCTGGCAGATCCGCTGCCTGCGGCCGGAGGACGAAAACTACGAGTGGGCCATCGCACTGCGGGATGACGGCACCATGACCATGGCGAATATGGGCGGCAATGCCGAGTACAGCTACATCAGCTGGATGGACCTGCGGCGCAGCTGAGCCCGCAGACAAGGAGGTGCAAGATGAAACACCTGGCACTGTGCGGCGCGCTGGCGGCTTTGCTGGCGGCGCTGCTGGCAGGCTGCGGGGCAAAGACCGCAGCCTCTGCCCGCCCGGCTGGCAGCCGGGAGCTGAAATCGACCCCGCCGGATTCCATGCACGCCACCGTGACGATCACCGAGCAGTACACCCTTGAAAAGGTGGTGCAGGCGGAAAACGGCGGCAAGGTCCGGCTGAACATCCATCTGCCTCGGCTGGAAAGCGACAGCGCCGATGCCGCACGCATCAACGCCGAGATTGCCCAGCTCTACGAATACGATGTGCAGGAGTACGCAAACTGCCCGGCGGCAGCCGACCCGGACGTGTGGGATTTCAGCATTGAGATGAACTGGAACGCCAGCTGGTACGACGACTGCGTCAGCCTTGTGGTCAGCAGTGATTACGGCGGTACCGATGCACCCTTCCATTGGGGCTGGTGCTTCGACTTTGAAAGTGGAACGCAACTTACCAACACCCAGCTGCTGCAGCGCATGGGGTCAGACCCCGCTGCGCTGGAAGAGGCGCTTTACCGCGACGTGAAACGCCGGGATGAGCTGGACCGTCAAGCCGCCATCGAGAGAGGAATGCTGCCCACCGGCAGCCTGAAAGAGGGCAACACCGCATGGTGGACTTCGCTGGACGAGCTGCCTTTTTCGCTGGACGGTAAGGGAAACATTTCCTTCGTGGTCCACAGGTTCAGCGCGTCCGGGGAGGAGTATGTGAACGATGCCCCGGTCATCCCACTGGATGCACAGCCGCTGCCACCGGACTGGGAGTGGCAGGTGCTGGCCGAGTGGATGGCAGTCACGGCGGTGACGCAGGGTGAAAGCTGTGCCCCCGCCGACCGCAACGAAAGCTTTACCTTGCGGCTGGAAAAGGCCGAGATCACCGGCACGGTGACCGTCTCCTTCATCCGGGAAACATACGTCAGCCCGCAGATCCAGTCCGCTGCCGAGACCCGCACCGGAGAGCTGAATGCCGGCGCTGTGACCGGCTGGGACGGGGAAAAAAGTCAGGGTTGGAACCTGACATGCCTCAGCGAGGACGGCAGAAGCCGCTGGACCATCTCCATGATGGAGGACCGCTCGCTGCGGATGCAGTCCACCGGCCCCCAAAAGGGCAGTGAGGTCTGGTACGTTTTTCAGCGCACCGAGGCGTGGGACGACATCGGCTACACCGCCATCCCCCGCAGGCTGTGGGGCACTTACCGCGCCGGAGACGAGGCCGCAAAGGGCATCCGCTGGATGACCTTCCTGCCGGACGGCAGCTGCTGCATGAGCGTGGAATGGGGCGGGTGGAGCGGCATTCTGACCGGCACCGCCGAGGGAACGCAGGGCCGCACCGAGGACGGCACCGAGCTGCACTTTACACTGACCGACACGGACGGCAGGCCCTGCGAGTTCTGGGCCATTCTGCTGAACGATGACGGCAGCCCCAGCGGCTGCAGCCTGAAATACCGCGCCGGAGAGCAGTTGTTTGACCGGGACACGCGTCCCGTTTACTGGAAAAACGACTCCCCGGATCTAACCCTTGAACCGTGACCGAAACCGAACGCAATGCGATGACAAAGCGTTGTCGCTTATAACAAACAAATAACAGGAGGAAATTACTATGGGTCTTATCAAAGCAGGTATGGGTGCACTGGGCGGAACTCTTGCAGACCAGTGGAAGGAATTTTTCTATTGCGACGCTCTGGATAAGGATGTGCTGATGGTCAAGGGCCAGAAGCGCACCTCCCGCCGCAGCTCCAACAATGGCGAGGACAATATCATCACAAACGGCAGCGGCATCGCCGTGGCAGACGGACAGTGTATGCTCATCGTGGAGCAGGGCCGGGTGGTGGAGGTGTGCGCCGAACCGGGCGAGTTCACCTATGATGCCTCCACCGAGCCCAGCGTGTTCACCGGAAACTTCGGCGACAGCCTGACCGCTACCTTCCAGACCGTGGCCAAGCGCTTTACCTACGGCGGCGACACCGGCAAGGACCAGCGGGTGTACTACATCAACACCAAGGAGCTGGGCGAGATCCTGTACGGCACCGCCACCCCCATCCCCTTCCGGGTGGTGGTCAGCGAGGAGCGGGGCTATAAACTCTCGGTGAACCTGCGCTGCAACGGCAGCTTCACCTGCCGTATCTGCGACCCGCTGCTGTTCTACACCAATGTGTGCAGCAATGTCTCCACCCAGTATGACGCATCCGAGATCGCACCCCGGCTGAAGAGTGAGCTGATGAACGCCCTGCAGCCTGCTCTGGCCACCCTTTCGGCCAACAAGGTGCAGTATTACGAGATCCCCGCTCACACGCTGGAGATCTCCGAGGCGCTCAACGAGCAGCTGTCGAATGTCTGGCGCAAAAAGCGGGGCATTGAGGTGTTCTCCTTCAACATCAACTCCCTGTCCATCCCGGAGGAGCAGCAGAAGAAGATCACAGAGTGGGAAGAAAACGCCATGACCACCGACCCCACCACCGCCGCTGCCCGTCTGGTGGGCGGCCAGATCGATGCTATGAAGACCGCCGCCGGCAACACCGCCGGTGCCATGACGGGCTTTATGGGCATGGGCATGGCGGCTGGTGCAGGCGGCATGGGCGGCATGAGCGCCCAGAACCTGTTCGCTATGGGCCAGCAGGCCCGTCCGGACAGCGTGGACGCGCCCCAGCAGGTCAGCCGTCCCGCACCCGCCCCGGCGGACAGCTGGCAGTGCAGCTGCGGCGCTACCGTTACCGGCAAATTCTGTCCGGAATGCGGCAGCAAAAAGCCGGAGCCGAAGCCCGCTGCCGACAGCTGGACCTGCAGCTGCGGTGCCACTGTCACCGGCAAGTTCTGCCCGGAGTGCGGCAAGCCCCGCCCGGCGGCAGCAGAAGGCTGGACTTGCAGCTGCGGCGCGGTGAACAAGGGCCGCTTCTGCTCCGAGTGCGGCAAACCCAAGCCCGCCGGTACCCCCAAGTATAAGTGCGACAAGTGCGGCTGGGAACCGGCCGACCCCGCACATCCGCCCAAGTTCTGCCCGGAGTGCGGCGACCCCTTTGACGACAGCGATCGGACCTGACAAATACAGAGCATTGAAAGGAGCATACCATGATGGGATTCTTTTCCAACTTATTCGCAAAACAGAACTGCGCCGTCTGCGGCAAGGAGTGCGGCACCATGCACCGCTCCAAGCTCCGGGACGGACAGTTCCTCTGCGATGACTGCGGCGACCAGTGCTCCAAGTATATCCGGCTCAGCGAGCTGACGCTGGACGAAGCAAAGGAGCACATGGAGTACATGGCCCGGATGAAGCGGGTGTTCGATGAGGTGTTCGACAAGACCGAGTTCCGGGTCAACGCATACCCCTCCACCCCGTCGCAGATGGGGCTGGTGTTCTGCGATGAGCTGGGAATGCTGTACATCGACGACCGTACCGGCGGCCGGGGCAAGATGCCGGAGCTGATCCGCTACGACCAGATTGCCAGCTATGAGGAGTATCTGGACGAAACCCCCGCCAAGGAGCCGGGCAAGGAACCCACCCTCAACGGCGGCGGCCTGAAGCTGAAGCTGGTGCAGCCCCGCAGCATCACCGAGGCCCAGACCCAGCGGGGCATGCATCCCCACCCCTACATCAAGCAGGAGCTGGTGATCTGCTTCAGCAAGCGGGACCGGCGGGAGATCGGCTATGCCCACATCGCACGGCAGCATCTGGACCACATCTTCGGGGTCCACGATAATGAGACCAGCATGTTCGGCCGCCGGATGTCCAAGGCCGAGGAACGGGAGCTGAAGGGCCAGATGGGCATGATCGGTGCCATGGGTGCCGTGGCATCTGCCGCCATGAAGGGCGGGCAGCTCTCTGAGCAGGAAAAGGCCCGGTTCGTGGAGAACATCAATCTGGCAAACGATGCCCAGACCGGCGGCATGGCGCTTTACAGCCGCCGGGCCGACGAAGCCTTTGCAAAGGTGCAGTGAACAAACGAGGAGGAACAAATATGAGAAAGATCCAGCGCAGAGATTTCCTCAAGGCCATGGGCCTTGCCACCGCCGCCCTTGGGCTGACTGCCTGCGGCGGCTCCGGTGCTGCCAGCGCATCCAGCGTTTCCAGTGCACCGGCTTCCAGCAGCAGTGCCCCGTCCGCTTCGGCACCGCCGGAATCAGCAGAGGACAAAGCCACCCCTGCAGGGACCCCTGTGACCCAGTTCCAGACCGGGGAGCTGACCATCGGCGAATACACCTTCAAGGCACAGTACATTCCCTTTGACGTCCGCCGCGAGGTAGGCGGTGCCTATCATGTGATCCACGCGGACAGCTACCGGGGCAATTACTTCTTCAGTTTCTACAACGAGGACGATGAAAAGCAGTCTGCCAAAATCTTCGAGTATGCCATCAAGGATGACCGGCTGACCCCGGTGGCAGAGTACAACATTGACGGCAGCAACGCCCTCAGCATCGACCGCAATGGCATCCTGTATGCCATGGACACCTTTGATGTCTACTGCTACGATCTGAACGGCAGCGACCCGGAGGAGCCCGGCGACGCACTGGACTACACGGGCAGCTGCTATTCCTCCAAAGATCAGGACCTGACCGTGATCTACTGGACTGACTCCGCACCGGTGCTGGTGCAGGACGGCGAGTACACTGAGCTGACGCTGGAGGGCGACAACGAGATCGGCCCCTTCTGCAGCATGCCCTCCCTGAACCTCAGCGGGGACGAGCTGCTGACGGTGGGCGAGCCGGACTCCAGCGGAGACTACTACTTTGCCGCCTTTGATCTGGACGGCAATGAGCTGGCCCGCAGCTCGCAGCCGGTGGGCAATTTTAACGCCGTGATGATGAAGCGCCCCAACGGCTATCTGCTGGACACGGGCTATATGTGGGAGCTGTACGCGCCGGACGGCACTTTTTTGGAAAAGTCCCTTCCCGTGGGTGAGCGCGAGACCCTGTGCCAGCTGTGCGGCGACTTCTGCACCTTTGATGTTTTCCTGCCGCTGGAAGAAAACGCTTTCTTGGCAGTGGGTCACCACGGCAAAGCCACCGAGCCGGACGAGCCGGTGGTGTTCCGCATCACTACGGATTTCTGAGCCGACCGCTTCGGCGGGAAGACCAACGCAAAAACAGCGGGGCCGGGGAAAAGCCCTCGGCCCCCTTTGGAACAACAGGAGGAAACGTTATGGCAGGAATGCTGGAATACAAGTGCCCCTGCTGCGATGGTGCCATCAAATTTGACAGTGCCACCCAGAAGATGAAATGCCCCTACTGCGACACCGAGTTTGAGGTGGATACGCTCAAGGGCTACGATGAGGAACTGAAGGACGAAAAGCCCAGCGAGATGGAGTGGGCGACCCCCGGCGGCAGCTGGGCAGAAGGAGAGACCGCCGGTCTGCATACTTACAGCTGCAAGAGCTGCGGCGGCGAGATCGTGGGCGATGACACCATGGCGGCGTCCGCCTGCCCCTTCTGCGGCAACCCCATCGTCCTCACCGGACAGTTTGCCGGGGCGCTGCGGCCCGACCTCATCATCCCCTTCAAGCTGGACAAAAAGGCCGCCAAGGCAAAGCTGCAGGAACATCTCAAGGGCAAGACTCTGCTGCCCCGGGTGTTCCGCAGCCAGAACCACATCGACGAGATCAAGGGCGTGTACGTACCTTTCTGGCTCTTTGACAGCGATGCCGACGCTCAGCTGCGGTTCACCGCCACCCGGACCCGCTGCTGGTCGGACAGCAAATACGACTATACCGAGACCAACTACTACTCCGTCCGGCGGGACGGCACCCTGGGTTTTGACGCCGTGCCGGTGGACGGCTCGTCCAAGATTGAGGACGACCTGATGGAGTCCATCGAGCCCTTTGCCATGCAGGATGCCATCCCCTTCCAGACCGCCTATCTGGCTGGCTATGTGGCGGATAAATACGATGTGAGCGCCGAGGACAGCATCGAGCGGGCCAACAAGCGCATCCGCCGCTCCACTGAGGAGACATTCCAGCAGACCGTTACCGGCTACGATTCGGTCAAGGTGGATAACAGCAGCATCCAGCTGCACGGCGGCAAGGCAAAGTACGCTCTGTTCCCGGTCTGGCTGCTGAGCACCAGCTGGCGGGGCGAAAACTATCTGTTTGCTATGAACGGCCAGAGCGGCAAATTTGTGGGCGACCTGCCCGTAGATAAGGGTGCTGCCCGCAAGTGGATGCTGGGCCTTACGGCTGCCCTTTCCGCCGCGTCCTACGGCGTGATGTGGCTGCTGTGGCTGGCACGGATCCTGTAAAGGAGGGACGAACGATGAAAAAGACTTCCAACCGACTGCGTTCCCTCGGTGCGGTGCTGGCAGTGCTGGCGCTGCTGCTGGCACTGGCGGTCCCGGCGTTTGCGGTGGAGGGCGGCTTTGCCGACCTGTACTACCGCATGTTCGACGACGCTGAGGTGCTGACCGAGGACGAGGACAACGAGCTGGAGGACGCACTGGAAGAGCTGAGCCTCCGCCAGAGCTTCGATGTGACCATTGCCACCGTCGAGTCACTGGAAAGCGTGGGGTACGACAGCATGGAGGCCTATGCCGATGACCTCTATGATTACTGTCAGTTCGGCTACGGCCCCGATATGGACGGCGTGCTGCTGCTGGTGAGTGTGGGCGACCGCAAATGGCACATCTCCACCTGCGGCTACGGCATCACCGCCTTTACGGATGCCGGCATCCAGTACCTTGGCGAACAGATGAAGCCCTTCATGGCCGATGGAGATTACGCCGGTGCATTCCGCACCTTTGTCCAGTGGTCGGATACCTACATCGACGCTGCCCGGGCGGGCCGCCCCTATGACGTAAAGACCCTGCCCCGGGACCCGCTTTCCCCCATGTACCTGGTCCTTGCGGTGGGCATCGGCCTTGTGCTGGCATGGGTCATCGTCAGCGTGATGAAAAGCCAGCTGCGCAGTGTGGCGTTCCAGGAGAACGCCGCCAGCTATGTGCGGGAGGGCAGCATGAACCTGACCAACAGCCGGGAGCTGTTCCTGTACCGGGACGTACAGCGCACGGAGCATGTGGAGGAAAAGGATTCCGACAGCTCCGGCGGCAGCTCCACCCACACCTCTTCCAGCGGCACCACCCACGGCGGTGGAGGCGGCTCGTTCTGAAAGGAGTATGTTTATGAACCCTTATCTTTCGGAAAAAGCCCGCGGCGAGATCCCCCGTTTCCTCAAATGGCTGCGGAACGCTGGGCTTGCCTTCTGCGTGTTCTGCTCCTTTGGCGGGTTGTATACCCTCGGCCTGAGCCTGCAGGCAAAGGACACCTCCCACGTTGGGGGCTATGTATTCTGGATCGTGGTGGGCGCAGTGCCCCTGGCACTGTTTGCCCGCGGGGAGGCCCGCCGCTACCACGCAAGGACCATCGCCCGGCGGGTGGAGAGCTACTCCGGGCCGGAGGTGCCCCTGCGGTGGCTGTGCAACAGCGTTGGCATGGACCCCAAAGACCTTGCGTGGTATTTTGAAAACGGTTATTTTGTAAACCTCAGTCTGGATCTGAACCAGAAGATGGTCCGCAGGCGGACCATGCCCCGCCATGACCTGAGCCGGAGCTGAACCCTCACAGCTGAAACAGAAAGGAGTATTTTCATGGGACTTTTTGATAAGATGAAACAGGCCGCTGCCACCGCTGGTGGAAACCAGACCGTCACCTTTACCTTTCAGGCTCTGCCGGAAAGCCTTGCCCAGATGCAGGAGCTGCCGGAGGCCAGCCTGGACACCCCCTTCAAGGCCGCAGCACTCACCGTCTGCGCGCTGTGCGCCTACGGTGCCGACAAGGCCATCGGGCAGGAAATGCTCAACTGGCTGCGCGGCCCCCGCCCGCTGAACGGGCAGGACATCTCCTTTTTGAACGACCGCTTCCGGGACGGCAAGAGCTACATCCCCTTCTCCTACTTTGTGGGCGCGTCGCCGGAAAACGGCTATACCCCCCGCCAGCCCTTCACCCTTCTGGTGGGCAGCAACCACACCTCCTATGTGGAGGATGGCTATTGCAAGCTCTTCATCCCCTGCGGCGGTGCCGATGACCCCCGGCCCATCAAGCTGCGCCGCAAGGGCAACGGACAGTGGTTTTTGTGGGAGCAGTACCTGATGACCGGCATCCGCATCCCCACGTCTGCCGACCCGTGGGCGTAAGATGAAGGGCCTGACCATGCGGCTCTTTGCCGCCGCGCTGGCGCTGACCCTGAGCCTTGCGGGCTGCGGACCGGTGGACGGCGACCCCATCCGCTCCGGCGCGGCAGCTTCGGACAGCGCTTCCCGGCCGGACGCTGTGACCGTGGCGCAGCTGCGGCAGCAGGCAGAGCAGAACGGCAGCCTTGCCGCAGTGCTCTATCTGGGCAGCGTCCCGGAGCGCGCCGCCGATGTGGACGCTGCGCTGGACAGCCTGCAGGAACAGCCGTGGCAGTTTGTTGCGGACATCCCGGCAGACCACTGGGTCGCAGCGCCGGGCGGCGGGCGGGAGTTGTACTGCCTCTTCGCCGTCAGCAGCCGGGACACCCTGTTTCTCTACGGAAAAGCAGGACCCCCAGTACCCGCACCAGACAGGCAGAGAGCTGTATTGCGGGCGGGATGGTCAACCCGTGCTGCTGCTGTGCAACGGCACCCCTGACACCCCCGACATCACGGCGGTGGTCTACTGCACCACCGGCCGCGCGCTGGACTGGTCGCCCCAGTTTTCCGCCGAGACCGGCAGCCCTGTGCCGGTGGAGGGCGTAGACGATTTTTCCAACCACCCAACGCCCGGCGCTGCCTCCTGAGGCGCGCCCCGGCAGGGCATGTGAAAGGAGAACCCATGAAAAACCTGAAACTTCTGGCCGCCCTGCTGGCGCTGGCCATCGGTCTGGCGGGCTGCGGCAACGGCAGCAGCACCCCCAGCTCCAAACCCGAAAAGATGCTGGACGGAGACAACATGATCGCATCGTCCTCCGCCAAACAGGAGTACACCGAGCCGGAGGACGTGATGTACATGCGCCTGCTGGCCGGGGAGGACGAATACCGCGCCTGTGTGCTGTATCTGGGCGGCTCCTATGAGGTGACCACCGACGTGCAGCAGGTGCTGGACAGCCAGCAGAGCCTGCGGGAGCTGTGGGGCTTCGTCTACGACATCCCGGAGGATCACTGGGTCGTGGCACCGGATGGCGGGTGCGACCTGTACTGCATCTTCCCGCAGGACCCGGATTCTACCCTCTTCGTCTACGAGGCGACCCTGACAGACGATGCCGAAAACCCGCTCCAGCGCGGCAAACAGCTCTATTACAGTGAGGACGGCCAGCCCATCCTGCTGCTGTGCAACATCAGCGACATCGTGCCCAACACCGAGGTGGAGCTGTACCCCAGCACCGGTGAAGAGCTGGTATTCAGCCCCTTCCTTTCCGGCGAGAACGGCCATGTGGTGGAAACCGAGGGCGTGTGCGATTTTACCATCTACCCGGAAGGGGACGACTGGGAGACCGACACCAGCCCCTGGTCGCTGGAGGGCAACTGGCTGGAGACCGCCCGCGACACCGACGAGGGCGTTTTTGAGACCGCCCCGGAGGACGCTGACCGGATGTGCTTTTTGCCCACAGACGCCGACACCGAGGGCAGCCAGCTGCCTTTCACCGCCAGCTACATCACCCCCTACCCGGAGCTGAACGTGGAGGAAGCAGACCTGTTCTATCAGGAGGGCACCCCGGAGGTACCCTTCCGTTCCAATCAGGAGTGGTACGCTACCTTTACCGGAGAGGACGGCTCCCGCTACGCCGTCACGCTGGAGGACGAGGACACCCTTGCCCTGAAGTTCTATCTGGACGGCGAAGAGAGCTACATGAGCCTTGTCAATACTGTCTACTTTGCGCGGCAGGAGGCCATGGGGTGACCGCCGCCGACCCACACCGGGAGGAATGCACCATGAAACACACCAAAAAAATCACCATCCTCCACTCCAACGACCTGCACGGGGACTTTCTGGCAGAGCAGGTGGACGAAAAACTGGTGGGCGGCGTTTCCATGCTGTCCGGCTACATCGAAAAGGTGCGGGCAGAACAGCCCAACACCCTCTACGCCATTGCGGGTGACATGTTCCGGGGCTCGGTCATTGATTCCGAATACAAGGGCCTTTCCACCATCGAGATCATGAACGCCCTGGCCCCGGACATTGTCACCATCGGCAACCACGAGGTGGATTACGGCATCGCCCACCTGCTGTTCATCGAAAAATGCGCCCGCTTCCCCATCATCAACGCCAACCTCTACATCAAAAACACCCCCACCCGGCTGTTTACCCCCTACAAGATCCTGCGGGTGGACGGGATGAACATCCTCTTCATCGGCATCATCACCCAGGACGTCATCAACCAGACCAAGTCCGAGTCGCTGGTGGGGTCCTTTGTGGACACCGCTGCCGCCGCTGCCGAGGTGGGCAAGATCTGCAACGCCCACAACAGCATCGACATTGATTTTACCGTGCTGCTGACCCACATCGGCTTTGAGGAGGACAAGCACCTGGCCCGCCAGCTGGACCCGGCCTGGGGGGTGGACCTGATCATCGGCGGGCACAGCCACACCCTGCCAGAGCACGCAGTGGAGGAAAACGGCGTGGTCATCGCGCAGGCGGGCACCGGCACCGACCAGATCGGGCGCTTTGACATCGTGGTGGACACCGACAACAACTGCATCGACTCCTACACCTGGCGCACCGTGCCCATCTGCGCCGAGACCTGCCCCCGCAACCCTGCCATGGAGCAGGTGCTGCAGCGCTTCACCAGCCAGGTGGACGAAAAATACAGCCACATCGTGGGGCGGTTCCGCCGGGAGCTGACCCACCCGGAGCGCACCCAGGAGACCGAGCTGGGCAACCTGTTTGCGGATATCTTCACCCGCAGCCTTGGCATCGACGTGATGCTCATCGGCTCCGGCAGCATCCGGGCCGAAAAGCTTGGCCCCATCGTCACCTACGGCGACCTCATCGAGGGCTTCCCCTACGACGACGGGGTGTATATGTTCAAGGTGACGGGGCGGCAGCTGCGCCAGATGCTCCACTACATGCTGCGGGAGGAGGCCTACACCGGCCACACCGAGTTCTACCAGCTGCCCTCCACCCTGCGGCTGCGCTACGACCGTGCCAAGGGCGATTTTGATTACTTTACCTACTGCGGCAAGGAGGTGGGCAAGGAGATCAGCGACGATGCCCTGTTCACCGTGGGGCTGCAGAACTACCACTTCAAAAACATCGAGAGCTTTTTCAACATCTCCTACGACACCCTCTGCAAGCTCCAGAAGCCCCGCAGCGTGGCCACCTCCTGTCAGGATATTCTGATGGAATACTTCCGGGAGCACGAGATGTTGGACGCGGTGGTGGACGGACGAATGACCATCCTGCCCCCGGCGGCAGGAGAGGGAGACTGACCCATGGGCACAGAAAGGAGGGAACGAACCATGCGCACCTTCTCGCTGGTGCTGCTGGGGCTGGCGGTGGGGGCGGCACTGCTCAGCCGCAGCCCCCGCAGCCCTGCCCCGCCGCCCCCGGAGCCTGCGGCCCCTGCCCCGGCGCTGGCGGAGCTGGAAACGCTGGAGTTCTGGGAGCGGGGCAGCTATATCCGGCCCATCTCCCGCACCTGCCTCACCCGCACCCCTGAGGGCACCCGGGTGGAGCTGGAGCTGTACCACGAAGAAGTGTACCAGGAGCAGGCCGGGCCGGAGCTTCTGGAGCAGGCCAGGGCCATTCTGGAGGAGTACGGCGTGGGCGGCTGGGCAGGCTTCTCCGGCCACGACCCCAACGTGCTGGACGGCAGCAGCTTCCGGCTGGAAGCCACCCTTGCCGACGGCACCCGCATCGAAGCCCACGGGGAAAACAAGTTTCCCCCAAACTACCGGGACGTGATGAGCGCTCTGGACGACCTTACCGCCGCCGCTCAGAAAAACGCCCTGCAGCAATACACCCCCTAAACAGAAAGGAGCACCCCATGAAACAACGATTCTCAAAACGAATGCGCCTTGTCAGTGCCCTTTTGACGCTGGCCATGGTGTTCACCTTCCTGCCCTTCAGCGCGTTGGCGGCAAACACGGCGAGCACAGGAATTGCTTTTAATTCGCCGGATTTTGCACTTGAGTTCCCGGATCCGGAATTTCAGCGCTTTCTCAGTGATTATTGTGACACAAACAACGATGGCAAGCTCGATGTGGATATCAAGAATATGACGATTCCAACCAGCTACGGAATCAAAAGTCTTAAAGGAATCCAGCTCTTTGAAGCCCTCGAAAAGCTGGATTGCCACGGTATCGGCTTGACAACACTTAATGTTAGCATGAATTTCAAACTGAAAGAGCTGGATTGTTCCGGGAATCAACTGAAAGAGTATCTTCCTATTCTTTCAAGCGGACTGAAAAAACTGAATTGCTCCAATAATAAACTGACCCACATGAATCTGGGCATTCGCTCTGGGCTGAATCTTGAAGAGGTGGATTGCTCCAATAATGAAATAAGGAATATCGTAATGGATAGCGTGGGGGAACTGGTCAAATTTGATTGTTCCAACAACGACCTGATGACGTTGGATGTCAGCCAATGCTCCAAGCTGCAGGAATTGAATTGCTCTGGAAATCAATTGATGGCGTTGGATGTCAGCAACCAGACGCAGCTGACACAGCTGGATTGTAGCAAAAATAAATTGACGGAACTGAACGTGGAACAGAATGGCAGCTTGACATCTCTGATATGCAATGATAATCAGCTGACAACGCTGGACCTGAGCCAAAATCACAGTTTGAGTAATCTGAATTGTGCAAAGAATCGGTTGGCTTGTTTGGACGTTACTGGAATCAGCGGTACGATAACGGCTGATGGCAACAGGCGTCCCATTGCTGTCCGTACAGACGGAAAGTTTGACTTGGCCACACTGCCCGGCTTTGACGTGAGCAGGGCAACCGGCTGGAATGGCGGCACTGTTTCTGGCACGATTCTGACAGTGGAAAATGGCAAGGACGAGGTGAGCTACCAATACAATTGCGGCGATGGAGTAAACCGCACATTCATCTTTGAAACCAGTCTGCCCATCAATGAGGATAATTTCCCTGACCCTAACTTTAGAGATTACATCAAAACCTACAAAGCAAGTGGCAGAGATGTCCTCACGGTCGAACAACAAAAAAATGTCACGATAATCGAAGTCAATAACAAGGGTGTCAGTGACCTAAAAGGCATTGAGGCGTTCCCCAACCTGAAAGAGTTGAATTGCGAAAACAATTCTATCCAGAAATTAGACCTGAGACAGAATCCAGAGTTGGAAAAATTGATATGCAATAAGAATCAACTGACCCAGCTAGACCTGAGCAAGAATCCCAAAATTTACTATCTGAAGTGTTCCGAAAACCAGTTGGAACAGCTGGATGTATCTCATCTGAAAGATTTGGTGACGCTCGATTGCTCGCACAACGATCTGGCGCAACTGGATGTCAAAAATAGTATATTTCTGGAAACACTCAACTGTTCCGCAAATCAGTTGACAGAGCTGGACGCAGATGTGAAACATAAGACCCGTTTGGTAAGTGTGGAATGCCAAAACAACCAGCTGACAACGCTGATTCTGGGCGAAAATAAAGGGCTGAAGAAACTGAATTGTGCCCATAACCAGTTGACCCAGCTGAATTTGAACAATATGATTTCCTTAAAGGAACTGAGGTGCCAAAACAACCAGCTGACCGCGTTGGACGTCAGCAGCAGTCCAGACTTGACTACATTGGTGCTTAAGGATAACCATCTCACCAGCCTGAATCTGGATAGCAATCCGAATCTCGAACTCACCCCTTATACGGATATTTACCATTCCGATTTTAATAATGTTTACACCGTTACCCTGAACCCTGACCGTACGTTTGACCTGAGCACTCTGCCCGGGAACTTTGATGTAAACCGAGTTACAGGATGGGAGTATGGAAAAGCCGACGGGAACATTCTGACAGTCGCTGAAGGTACAAACGTAGTGTACTACGCTTATAAGTGCAGAAGCGATATATTGGAAGTAAGTTTCAAACTGAATGTGACTGGCACCGGCGGCTCCACTGGCGGCGGCTCTACCGGTGGCGGCTCTACGGGCGGCGGCACCACTGGTGGTGGTTCCACTGGCGGCGGCTCTACTGGTGGCGACACCACGATTCCCCCGGAGGCGGGCAAGTACCAGCTGACAGTGACCGACGGCGTTGCCACGGTGAACGGCAAAACCGGTACTATGCTGAACGTGACACCCGGTGATACGGTGACCCTGACGGCAGATACCACCAAGTTCCCGGAGAACGAGGAGTTTGGCTGGTGGGAGATCACCCCCTATGGGTCTGTTTCCAACACCCTGACGGGCCAGTACCAGCGGACCGCAACCTTTACGATGCCCAATGAAAATGTCTCTGCCCGCGCCATGTCCAAGAGCGCCGGTGTCTCCACCGGTGGCGACGACGGCGGTGGCGGCGGCGGCGCGGCCATCCTGCTGGTGGGCGGCGCAGCCGTGGCCGGTCTGGTGGGTTACGGCGTGTACAGCTATGTGTCCGAGCAGCAGCTGAAAGCCCTGCTGCCGGAGGGCGTGGCCATGCCGGAGAACCGTGCCCAGACTGCCTTGCTGCTGTGGAACACCGCAGGCCGTCCTGAGCCTGCCGAAGCCCCGGCCTTCAAGGACGTTGCAGACCCGGACACCGCCAAGGCGGCGCAGTGGTGCGTGGAGCACGGCCTGATGGACCAGAAGCTGGGCGGCCGCTTTGCCCCCGACAACTCCGACCCGGCCTACAAGACCCTGAATGCCTATCAGCAGCTGGTGGGGTAACAAAACAAACCCTCTCAGTCATTGCTTCGCAATGCCAGCTCCCCCGAAGGGGGAGCTCATAGCGGCCTTTTGATAAGGTTTTGCGAAAACCAAAACCTAGGCGCAGTGTGACCTCTCCCTTTGGGAGAGGGGGCGCGGCCTAAAAAATAAGCATCCGCAGCGCACTGCGCCTGAGCTGAAACAGCCCGGCCATGCGCTGCGGATGCTTTTGTTGTGCGGCGGGGCACGCCGCCAAAAACAAAAGATCCGAACCCTTCTCTTTTGAGAAACAGTTCGGATCTTTCTTGTTTGGTGCAGTAAAGCAATCCAAATCCGAACCATTTTCCTTTGATGCGGCTTGGGCCGC
>OLZJ01000385.1_pt1 | contig 24825 bp, 21 predicted proteins | sample 1673951 | NCBI WGS metagenome assembly OLZJ01 (sample SAMEA103958135, study PRJEB25191) | human gut metagenome
CGTTAAATTTTACCAGTTTCCACTTTATTCTCTAAAATTTTACCAGTTTCAATTTCTATCGTTAAATTTTACCAGTTTCCACTTTATTCTCTAAAATTTTACCAGTTTCAATTTCTATCGTTAAATTTTTACCAGTTTCCACTTTATTCTCTAAAATTTTACCAGTTTCAATTTCTATTGTTAAATTTTTACCAGTTTCCACTTTATTCTCCAAAATTTTACCAGTTTCAATTTCAATCGTTAAATTTTTACCAGTTTCCACTTTATTCTCCAAAATTTTACCAGTTTCAATTCCAACTGTTAAATTTTACCAGTTTCCACTTTATTCTCCAAAATTTTACCAGTTTCAATTCCAACTGTTAAATTTTACCAGTTTCCCGATTTAGAATTCATTCCCCGGAGGAAAAAATTATTGTTTCTTTCCCACCGTTATTCCCTTCAGGTATTCCTGTGTCTTAGAGTAAAGTCCCGTCTGGTTTGAGAAGGTGATGAATTTGCGGAACACCCACTTTCTGAGTTGTCCTTTCGTGCCGTCTTTCGATTTACCTAATGAGAGACGGAGTGCCTCCAGTTGTGCCTCGTTGAAAGAATCAGGCAAATCCTCGAGCAGATTCTTCGGCCCTCTGCGTTGCGCCTCGCTCACAGAATCGGCTTCCTGGCTCAGCATATCTGCAAATATCTGCATCTTGCTCCACAGGTCGTGATAAACCATCCATTCCACCAGCTCGCCCATCGACTTCGTCCACGTCTGGTTGTTCAAAACCCAGAGCAGGCAGCCGGCCTTCCATGCCGACACGATAGAGCGCTTCGAGATGTCCCAGAGCACATCATCATCCGTCAGGTCGGCCAGCGAAGCCATGTCAGCAGCCAGATGGTCGGCCAGTTTGTTCAGCGGCTTGATGATGAATCGCCCCTTGCAGATGCTGAGTTTCACCAGATACTCGTCCAGCTTCTGATAGAAAGTATCGTCGTATTTACCCTGTCTCGGAATCTTTCCCTCGCGTCCCTGTCGAGCCTTGTAGGAGAAAACCATTCGGCCGAAAGTACCGTTGAAAAGCTCGTTCTTATAGAACTTGCGGGCGGCATACGGGGTGGATGAAATCGTAAGATTGGCACGGAGCACGGGATTGCCGGTCACTCCCTCGGCTGTGGCTCGCAAGGCACCAGAACGCTGGCGGTCGTAGATATTGCGCAGCATCTGCGAAATCTGCTTATGTCCGCCACACATCCTGTCGGCCATCTCCACCTCGGGCAGATTGAGGTATTGTGTGCGTCCGCCAAGTTTCTCGCAAGTCATGGCATTCTGGATAAAGGCAGCATTGGTCACATCGGCTGGTGGAAACCAGAAACTCACGTCGGGGCGAGCCGGTTTCTCCTTGTTGGCCGATTTGGTTTTCATCTGCTTCTGCCATTCCACGAGCTTCTCCAGTTCCGTACTGTCGTGCTCTCGCAAGTTGTGACAGATAGCTTCCACAATGTTGGACAATTGCCCCTTATTACATCCCGAATCGGCCACGAGATTGCCCATCATGCCACATAACTCCTTCCAACTGAGGTCGGGATACTGGAATTCCGTCTCGCTGACCTGCGCTCCGAGAATAGGGAAAAACATCGGAACGAGGGGTTCGTGCATGTCTTTTGATATCTGAGAGAGCAAAAGTTGCACACATTCGGTGCCTTTTCCCAGTTTTGGCATCGCCGGAGCGGTGCTTTTTGTAATGTCGTACTTCAAATTTGTTGCTTTCATTTTAACTTAAATTATTGATAATGAGCCTTTTAGAGGAAACGGGGTAGGGCTGGAGCGTTCCAGTTCCAGTTGTTCCAATTAATTTTTTGAGGGTCCAATTCCACTTCATCTATATATAACTATCTGATTATTAAGTATTTATAGAATCTATAAAAAGGAATATTGTCCTAAAATTGCTTTTTGGAACAACTGGAACAACTGGAACAACTGGAACGGCAGAACCGTCTGAAACTAATGAACCGTCAGTCATTCCACCCAGTTCCCTTTTCTCTATAAAGCCCAAAACTCCGTTTTATTTCTTTGCCATTTCGCCCACTACCATGCGAAGTTCGTTGGCAGCTTCCCAGCAGAAATCCTGGAAGGTAAACTTCTTTGTGTATCGTGGACGGTTGAAAGTAGGGTAGAGTGTTCCGTCCGGTTTGCGGTTGATGTTGATAAACGTACCTTCATACACGTGCGGATTTCTCTGTATCACCTTCACTTTCTTCTTGCTGGAGTCGTCTTGGATGAAAGAGAAGTGGTCTTCGCCATCGCGTGTGATGGTACCGTCCAGGTATTCTCCGACAGCCAAGCGTCCCGGCTTGCGTGTCATCAACTTGAGGTCAATTCCCAATTCTGTGTTAGGGAACAATTCCCTTCCTAATTTGTTTGAACTTTCGTTCATATTGTCATTTAATACTGCATTCATTTTTATTAGCGTATTAAATAAGCCTCTCTGGTACGATGACATTCGAAGAGGTTTCCCTGTCATCTTTTTCTAGTACCATCATTCCCTACTTAGCGATTTGCAACTCACTTGATGGGTAGTCATCTTGTTATCAAATGACAATGCAAAGTTAGATAAAAAGGAATTGCGCATGGGAAAAAAAGTAATCTTTCACCATGATGAAGAATGAAAAGGAATGAAAAAGAATGAAAAAGGAAAAAAACAAGGAAAATAAGGGGATGAACTCATAAGAAATCGTATTTTTCGATTTTTATATAAGAAAAAATCGTTTTTCCGCCCTGATTTTCTATCTTTCCAAGGAAAATGAGTGGAAAAACGAAGAATTTGTGCGGAAAAACGAAGAATTTGTGCGGAATATATTCGGCTGCAACAATAAAAAATGAAAAATTATTGGTTTGTAGCCTTGTTTATTGCTTTATTCCAATTATCTTTCGAGGCCTTATACAATTCATGTTTATTCAGAATTTCCCATAGAGAACTTTTGAAAGATTTATTATAGTCGGAAATCTTATCCTCCTTGATATACTTTGCTGTAATCTTTGCTACAGCAGAATTTGAACTGGCGGCTTTTACCTCTTTTATATAGGCGACGATATGAGTCGGTTGGTCTTCGCCTGTATAGAAAAGTGGTTTTAAGTCTTGGATGAGTTTTCTGCTCATACCCTCATATTTAATGGTGTCTTCTATCAGCTGCGACAGCCATTTGTCGGAGTTATCTATATAGTCCAGTATATAGGCTTTGATTTCTTCGTGCTGATGTGTAGGCAGTTTTGAATTTATATCTTTGAGGATCTGAATATAATCAATTTCATGTGTTTTAATATTCCTGGTCAGACGATGGGCCCACTTGGCGTAGTAGTCTTTTTTTTCATAACATAGGAAAAGCAGATAAGCTACCCATGTTATGCTGACACTTGTGGCTATTTTGGCATCGATATTATTTACGCTAGAGTCGTATTCACGCAGGCGGCAGAATAGATTGTCGAAAGCATTCTCAAAGTCATAATCTATGGATTGTTCCCTGATATCGTCTATCATGTTTACTACTTCTACGAAAAATTCGATGGTAGAGAACCGCATGGTATTCATGCGGCTCTCATATTGCTTGCAACTCTTGTCTATCACCTTTAAGATGATATTCTCCTTGAAGGAATTACTGACGAGGTCTTGTGAGTTTTTGTGGAGGCGTTGTAGCATCTGTTGTTCTCTTTATGTCATTTATACAATTATTGAGCCATTCTTCGAGAGTGGAAACATCTTCAGTTTCACTTATAGAAGAACCTATCTGGAAATTCTCTATAGCTCTCTCTGGTAGGAAGTACATAGGCACTACTTCTTCGTTGAGATAGATGATGCCATTTTTACTCAACTTGACTTTTATCTCACATTCGTTGTTTTTGATAAACTGGTTGATCTGAAACATATTGTCTATGGTATTCTTGATGCTTTGCTCACTTGCGTCTTTGCCATAAACAACTCCAGCAAAGGCTCTTATAGCCTCGTTATCCTCTGCATCCTTTATGAATCCCTTGATGTTTCTGTTGTGAGAAAAATCAGGAAAGGAATTTTTTTCTTTATCACGTATTGCGATCAGGCTGATTTGCTTTACATAATCATTGTTTTCGTTGCATTTTCTTTTTACAACATCCCATGCTTTTGCCTTCATAAATATAGGCTGAATGTTGATAATGTAACCAAGGTGTTTGATCATGCGATCGAAGTTCTGTTTCAGTATCTTGGTAATCTTGTCCATATTTCCATAGAATGCGCCCGCTTTTTTCTCAATAGCTACATAATGCATTCCTGGCTGATTGAATAAGATGATGAGACAATGGGGAAAAGATTGTTCTATTGTTTCATTATAGTCATCTACTTCGTTTGTTTTTGTACCCGTTGGCAGGGTTCTTTTCAGGTCTTTGTCATCGTTGATTCTAAACACGATAATATCTTTGTGCACGGCAAAGGTATCATTTCGCAAGCTGACGTCAGCTTTACCTTTTTTCATATACATGGTTAACTTCTCTCCGACATGGAAAAGGTTACCAAAATGCATGCCGACCTCTTCTATAGCAACTCTCTTTTCTGGTATAGAATCAGGATCTTCCTGAAAGCTATATCTATAAAATATAAATTTTTGTAATTTCATATCTTTAAAAATTAAAAATTACAACAAAAGTACTATAATATTTTTAGATTCCCAATTTTTTTTTTAGTTTTTTTTACGAAAACAGAAATATATAAAAAAAATATGTCTATTGGGGGGAGTTCACCCCCTTTATATTCTTGATTTTTTAGAAAAAATCAGCATAATTGAGATAGCTATGTTTTGCTCTCCATTTTCTTTTCTGTATTGAAAACACAAAATAAAACCAAAAATATTTTGTATATTGCCAACTTATTTGTACCTTTGCGTTTGGAATTGGCTTCTGCCTTTCCCAGACATTTTAGTAAAAACAAAGCATTGACTATTATTGTGGTCTTCCAGAAAAAGCGTAGGAAACTTTCTTTCTGAATATACGACCGCACCAATAATGGTTGGCTTCATCTGTGGTAAGCATAGGTGAACCTCTCGTCAAATATGTAGAGTCAATGTTCATGCCCGATATAGGGTGTGAGCATTCTTATATTTGACGGTGGTTCAGATATTTCCTACGCTTGCCACGGAAGACCTTAAGAATCGTTCACACCCTTCTTTTGTGTCTTTTTGTGAGTAGCCTGATGATAGTTGGATGCAGAATCTAACTATCGAATAGAATGGACAAATTAAATCTCTATCATGAGCTTGAACAGCTCTTGCGAAAGAATAGTCGTTATTGTATGGATGACGGTAGATTATTGAAGAACAGAATTGTGGAGGATGCTTTGAGCATTCAGCCTCTTCTTGTAAAGGAACTTCTTGGTAATGAAAAAATGAAGAAGGCGTTCTTTACCGATGTTGAGGGGGTAATGGTCTTTGATAAGATAAAGTTCCAGCGTTTTGTATCTGATACTCAATTTTTGGGCGGCAGCTATACGATGTTCAAAAACAAAATCGGTTTGGCTAATGAAAATGGCCGCTTTGTGAGTGAAAGCAGAGAGGTGGTTCTTTCCTGGCCTTATAAGGACTGTATGCTTGAAGGTGGCCAAACGAAAGAAGATGCAAAGCGAAACGAAGTATTTTGGAATGAGACTCTGGCTCCAGATGAGGTAAACCGATTGACAGAACCAAAGGTCTTCTCTAACTTTAAGCGTTATGATAAGGAAGGTGAGCATCAGGTGGATCATCTTTCTGATAATGATAATTTAATCATCAAAGGTAATAATCTGCTGGCCTTACATTCTTTGAAGAAAAAGTATGCGGGGCAAGTAAAATTGATTTATATTGATCCGCCGTATTATTTTAGGAAAAAATTATCAACTGATACATTTAAATATAATTCAAATTTTCACCTTTCTACATGGCTTACTTTTATGAGAGATAGATTAGAATGTGCAAAACATCTGTTAGCACCTTCAGGAACTATATGGATACATATGGGAGATGAAGGAATGCATTATCTTAAACTTGTAGCCGACCAAGTTTTTGGAATAAATCATTTCATAGGAACGCTTCCTAGGCGTACACGAAATGGAAAATCTGATGTTCCATTTAATTTTTCTCAAGATTTTGATTGGCTTCTCGTTTATACAAATATAGAAGAAAGTCAAGCTGTAATGGGGAGAGCTGTTGAACGAAAATATTACACGACAGAAGACTATCCTGGAAAGCCGTGGAGACTTGCTGACTTGACTAAGCAGACAACAGCAAAAGAAAGAGAAAATTCTTTCTTTACTATGGTTGATCCAAAGACTGGAAAAGAATATCCTCCAAGTGAAAAGAGAACGTGGTGCATAACAAAAGAGACATTTGACTTTCACTACAAAAGAGGGTATATTGTCTTTCCTGATGATTATGACTTTCTTAAAATAACAAAACCATATAGTCGAAAATTCAAATATGAAGACGAGGCCAATGGTAAGTTAAGTTCAATAATATCTGATTGTCAAATTCAGCAGTTCTTAAAGTCATTATTGTATGATTGCAAAAATGAAATAGGTAATAACGAAATTAATGATCTTTTTGGGCGTGATGAGTTTGATTATGCTAAGCCTGAGAATTTAATTAAGATAATTATGGAGGCTGTAACTAATGAAGGTGATTTGGTTATGGATTTCTTTTCTGGTAGTGGTACAACTGTAGCTGTAGCTCATAAGTTAGGGAGAAAGTATATTGGTTGTGAACAGATAGACCATCAAATAGAGTTAACAGTTAATCGGCTTAATGAGGTAATTTGTGGAGAACAAGGCGGAGTCTCTAAGAGCATCGGCTGGCAAGGTGGTGGCTCTTTCGTCTATTGCGAACTTTCAAAAGCGAATGGAAAATTCGCTGATGAGATTGAAAATGCAGAAACAACCGGTCAATTGATGGATATCTGGAATCGCATGAAGGCTACAGATTATTTGAACTATAAGGTTGACGTAAAAGAAGTAGATGCCAACGTGGCAGACTTTGAAGGTTTGAACTTGGACGATCAGAAACGCTTCCTTATAGAATGTCTGGACAAAAATCTGCTTTATGTCCCTCTATCTGATATAGACAGTAATGAGTATGGCGTGACTGATGAGGATAAGCGTTTGACACGTGAGTTCTATCATAAAAACTGATAAAGATGGCAAAACTACAAGACACTTTAGATAAAATGTTTGGGCAACTAAATATTGCCCAAACGCAATTGCCGGAATATTTTGAAACGGGATTGAATCCCTCAAAACGTCTGCGTCCATATCAGGAGGAATGTATGAAGTATTTCCTGACTTACATGAATCCTGATAAAAACTTTTACGGAAAACAACGAAGTCCTCATCTGCTCTTCCATATGGCTACAGGCTCAGGAAAGACGATGATGATGGCACTTGCCATGCTTTATCTCTATGAACGTGGATATAGAAACTTTCTGTTCTTTGTCAGCAGTAATAATATTGTAGAAAAGACGCGTGATAATTTCTTGAATTCGTCTTCTTCAAAATATCTGTTTGCACCAATTCTTACTATAGAAGGCAGAAAGGTGGAAGTAAAAGAAGTGAAAAACTTCCAGGGGACAGATTCTGATAGCATCAACCTTTGCTTGACTACCATTCAAGGTTTGCATGCAGATTTGACTGCGGAAAAAGAGAATGCTGTAACTTATGAAGATTTTACGGTAGAACCTGTTGTGCTGATTGCTGATGAAGCACATCATCTGAATGCTGAGACAAAAGCGGCAAACAAACGTAGCAAGAAAGAAGCTGAATACGTTCAAAACTGGGAACGCACTATTACCAATATCTTTCAGAGAGATAATGGAAAACTACCGAATATTTTGTTGGAGTTTACTGCTACTATGGATTTAGCAGATCAGGCTATTGCCCAGAAATATGATGATAAAATAATCTTTGATTATACATTAAAGCGCTTTCGTGAAGATGGTTATTCCAAGGAGGTTGAGACTTTCGTAACAGACTTGGACGAATTGGATCGTGCTCTTCAGGCTATGATTCTAAGCCAGTACAAACGCAAGGTTTTTGTAAAGTTGGGACAAGACATCAAGCCTGTAATCATGTTGAAGTCAAAATCCATCAAGGATAACAAGGCTAACTATGAAGCCTTTAAAGAGCGTGTTGCAACACTCAAACTAGCAGACATTAGCAATATTAGAGCTAGGGCAAAGGAAGACCTGTTGGCGGCTTTTAATTATTTTCAGTCAAATGGTGTGACTGATGAGAATCTGATATTGGAACTTCAGAATGATTTTTCCGAAAAGCGTCTGTTGCTTGTGGATGGTAAAACGATTACCCCAGAGAAACAAAGGCTGCTCAATTCTCTAGAAGATGCTTCAAATGGTATCAGAGCGATTTTTGCCGTTGATATGCTGAATGAAGGATGGGATGTATTGAATCTCTATGATATAGTACGACTTTATGATACTCGTGATGCTAACGGAGGCAAACCTGGAAAAACAACTATGCAGGAAGCTCAGCTTATAGGAAGAGGTGCTCGTTACATGCCTTTCAGAGACCCCTCTGATGATTCTTTGGCGATAGATAAGCGTAAGTACGATTGTGATGTTGCTAATCCTTGTCGCGTAGTAGAAAAACTGCATTATCATAGTGCTCATAATCCACGCTATATCCAAGAGTTGCGCAACGCCCTTATACAGACTGGTATTATGGCCGAGCATCATGTACAAATCAATCTTTTTATGAAAGATGACTTTAAGAAAAGCCGCCTCTATACCAAAGGGATTGTGTTTGTAAATGAAAGAAAAAAAGTGGCCGAAATGGAAGATGATGGCACTTTAGGCAAGTCTATTCTTGATAAGATATTTACTGTTAAAATGCCGACAGGGAAAATGTCTACAGGAATCATTTTTGGAGATAATGCTTCGGCTGAAGAGTTGACTAGTCTTACTATACCGCAATTTGATTTTTTACGGATTGGAAGTCACGTTGTTCGTTCAGCTATGAATAGGTTTTCTACTTATACTTACGAGGTGTTGCATGAGTTGTATCCAAGTTTAAAATCTTGTGCTGAATTTGTAGCATCGGATAATTATCTTGCAAAACTTCAGGTGAAGGTAATAGGCAAATATGCTTCGCTTGCAGAATACGGGCAAGCTGATAAACTATATATAGCTAAAGAACTTCTGAGACAGTTAGAACCTTTGCTTAGGACTCGCGGGAAAACTTATCGGGGAACGAAGACTTTTCTGCCGTTGCCGTTTAATAAGCAATTTCGAGATAATATAATTCTTAAGGTAAACGTATCTGGAGGAGAAAAAGAATTTGGGCGTTCGCAGAAGAATCCGGCAAATATCGATTATACCCTTGATCTTTTTGAAAAAGATTGGTATGCCTATAACGATAATTTCGGTACTTCTGAAGAAAAGGCACTTGTGAAGTATATTGATGGAATCATGCCAAAACTCAAAGAAAAGTATGATGAAATATATCTTGTCCGTAATGAGAAGGATGTCTGCATCTACAGTTTTGATGAAGGTGGTGCTTTTGAACCAGATTACATATTGTTTCTTCGTATAAAGGGAGATGATGCTAAGTATGATAATTTGCAGATCTTTATAGAACCGAAGGGAAACCAACTGCTTCTGAAGGATAAATGGAAAGAAAAATTTCTATTGCAAATCCAACAGATGGCAGACGTACATTGGATAACTAAGGCTGATAGCTTTAATGTATGGGGATTACCTTTCTATAATGAGGAAAGAGAAGCTGCATTCAATACGGATTTTAAAGAGGCTGTTATTGATTTTGGGGCATTAAAAACGAAGAATAAGGCTTGGAAGATTCTAAAGGAAAATAGCATCTCTCCTTCCGACCGCTTCACCAGTTTCCTCCCTCTGTATTCCATCCAGGCAGCCTGCGGCTACTTTGATAAATATGAGGAACCTGATGCGGAAGGATGGGTGGATGTATCCTCATTACCATTCACCCCGAACAGGGATATGTTCGTGGTTCACGCCAAAGGCAACTCTATGCTGCCGAAAATTAAAGATGGAGACTTATGTGTGTTTGAGCGTTATCATGGTGGATCAAGAGAGGGCGAAATTGTTCTCTCACAGGTTAATGAATATTACGAGGAATATGGCGGGAAATATACCATCAAAAAGTATCATAGCGAGAAAATTGTTAACGAAGATGGTGTAGAAGTTCATTCTAAGATAGAACTGCAACCGCTCAATAAAGATGATTTCAAGACTATAGAGATTCCTGAAGATAAGGAAGTTAATGTTGCCGTTATCGGTATCTTGAAATACATTATCAGCTAAAGATAAAAGGGCAAAGGCATCACCTTGTCAATTAAGGTATGATGCTTTTGCCCTTTCTTTTTTTTATTCCACTTCCTTCCAATCTATCAGCCCCTTTCCCTGTTCGTCCAGCTCCACGGCCAGGGCTATCACTTTGCGCTTGTCGGCCTGGAATGGTTCGGCGTATTGCTTCGCCTTAATCTGGGCTTCGGCTGCTGAAATACCGCCATTGTTGGAAAGCTTTAATTCTAAAACATAGATGTAGTGGGTTACCTCTACCACCATGTCGATTCTGCCCGTGGCTATCATCTTTTCGACTTCTATACGACAGCCTATGGCGTTGAAAATCGTGCTCAGAATCAGGCGGTAACGTTCTTCCATGTCCATCGAAGCCAACTTTTTGTTGCTATATGGTACATCGGCAACGAGTGACTTCAGACACTTCTTGGCTTCCTCGAGATTGCCCTGTTGTAAGGACAACATCAGAAAGGCTTGGGTGGATTGAATGTCGCCGTTTTTCCTTAATGTGAGGGCTGGTAATACAGTCTCGTATAACGCTTGCCGAACCTCATAATTTGGAAACCCAAGAATATAAATACCCATCTGGTAGTCCTTAATAGTCAGATAACCAGACTGATAGAGGAATAACTCTGCTCCTCCGCCTGTAACATCTGAGGTCTCTATTGTCTGGCGAAGCATAGTGCAGGGGTCAAAATTTCCCAATTTGATTTCCATGTCGTTCACGAATTTGGGTAGCAGCGAAGTGGCTCTTGATGATGACCAATAGTTTTTCAAATCGGAATCAGACAAAGCGTTGATGAGGCTGAACGGATTGAACACATCTACCATGTTCTTGCGGCTGAAATGATAACCGCCATAATGGGCTTGAAGCTGTGCTACGGCTTCATCAAATGTCCAATTTTCGTAATCAGCTAACTTCTCTATTTCTGGCTTGAAGTCATTCTGCAATTCTTCTTTTGTAATTCCGCAGATGGCTGCATACTCTGGTTCAAAACTGATGTTGCTCAGATTATTGAGTCCAGAGAATAGAGATAGTTTTGTGAATTTGGTAGTACCTGTTATTAAGACGAATTCCTCGTATTCGTCATCTGCCTTCAAAATGGTAAATACGTTAAGATAGATGGAAACACATTCCTCGTGATGAGGCGTATTCCAGGAATTCAGAAGGGGAGAGTCGTATCCTTCGACGAGAACGACTACCTGTTGTCCTGTCTGCTGATTGGCTGACTGGATAATGGTATCAAAACGATTAGACAAAGTGTTGGCAGGGGAGGCCGCTATGCTAAATTTCTGTTCATATTCCTTGAATGCTTGATTCAGATAAGCGTTGAGCTCATGAGCCGAGGATCCTGCCCGGCTCATGTCGAGGCGAATGACTGGATGCTTGGTCCATTCTGTCTCTAAATCCATGATTTTCAGTCCCTCGAAGAGTTCCTTTCTTCCCTCAAAATATGCCTGGAGTGTATCCACGAGAACGGATTTACCAAAGCGGCGTGGGCGGTTCAGGTAATTATATTTTCTGCCCCTGTTGGCAAGTTGCCAGATGATATCTGTCTTGTCAACATAAAGGTATCCTTTCTTTCTGATTTTTTCGAAAGATTGAATGCCTACGGGTAATATTCTGTCTTTTATTTCTGTCATATTCGAAGCTTTTTTGCTTTTTCTCCCGCAAAGTTAAGATTATTATTTGGAAAATGCAAAGTTTTTCTGTTTTTTTCATCGGGATTTTTTGATGGGTATGGTTTCGTGTTGTTTTTTGTCATGCAGATTTCGCAAATGACGCAGATTTTTCATGGGACAAAATACCCATGAAGTTTAAAATGGGGTCTGAGTATCCCCACTATTATCGCCATGAATCTTGAGTAAATCTGGTAACTTATGTAAATCCTCTATGTGACTAATCAGATGATTGTATTTTTCGGGATCCTCAATTTCCTCGCGCCTTGCCTTGCTCAATTTACAAAATTCTTCCTCCTGTTCAAGCCCAGCAAAACGGCGGCCACACAGATTAGCCGCAATACCTGTTGTCGAACTGCCGCAAAATGGGTCAAGAATCCAGTCGCCTTGGTTGGTTGAAGCAAGAATCATTCTCACAAGCAAGCGCAGAGGCTTCTGGGTAGGATGTTTGCCACAAGTTTTTTCCCAACGACCGATAGCTGGCATTCGCCACACATCAGTCATTTGTTTACCATCGTTCAATTTTTTCATCAAGTCGTAATTAAACTTATGGGCTACTTTCGGCATTTTTCTTGCCCAAATCACAAATTCTGTGGAGTAGGTGAAGAAACGGCATGAGATATTGGCTGGCGGATTTGTCTTCTGCCAAGTGATCACATTCAGAATCTTATACCCCAGTTCTGTAAGACTATTTGCCACGGAAAAAATGTTGTGGTAGGTGCCGCTTATCCATATCGTACCATTGTCCTTTAATTTCTCACGACACAAGCGAAGCCATTCCCTGTTGAATGACATCATGTCTTCCTGCGACTTTCCTTTATCCCATTCGCCCTTATCTACGCACACAACCTTGCCGCTCTGCAACGATATTCCGCCATTGGAGAGAAAATAAGGAGGGTCGGCAAATATCATGTCGAACTTGAAATCAAATTCTTTGAGAAGTTTGAAACAATCACCATGAGCAAGAATGAAATCGTTATTGGGTGATTTGTAGTATGCTTCCTTATAATATTGGCGCACAATTTCTACAGCCTCGATTTCTGAGGTTGCAGAGACGGTTGCTGATCGCCGTAAACGTTCTGGTATTTGTATCTGATATTCCATAATTCGGGCACAAAAGTATATCAAAAAACTTAAGAAAGCCCGAAAAGATCAAAGTTTGACTTTTGTGATCAAAAATGATCATTTTAAATGAATTGCAAATATTTGTGTTTTAAGTACTTAGCTAATTTTTGTAAATCATCACATTGTTAATAATTGATCTCGAAAATCAGATAAATCCTTCGCTTGCTCTTGCTGCACACATCAGCTCGTATTGTTTGCTGATACTCTCATAACTATGAAAAGCAACACGGTCTTTTATATCCTTGAAAGCTGTTCTGCTCATCACTTTGTCAAACTGTTCCTTGCGATTTTGTGGAGCGACAATCAAGAAGCGGCTATGAAAATCCTGCAGGTCACAAAACTTGGTCACGGAATTCTGTATGTCTGTGGAATGTTCCACCTCGAAAAAGCTATCAGGCATTTGGCGTTCGTTGAACCAAATGACATCCACGGTTCTTGCCCGGTCTGTCAGATTGTTGTATGAAAAATCTGGTATGTGGGTAGTTGAGCAAATATCTTTTAATGGCTTTTCCAGGAACTTGCGATTTTGGTCTTGCGCAGGGATATAGGTGTCAAAATGTTTCATGTTTCCTATCTCGATAATAAGTCCCTGATAGTAGCCATGTGTAAATTGCTCAACACTTTTTTCTTCTTTTGGCTGGATATCAAATCTGCGCATCACTTCATCACGGCATTCCTCCAAAGCCCAAAGACCTGGTTGTATTTTGAATATCTCGTCAGATTGCTGCACGATTCTTCGGATGGATTCGTTGGGCGTCTTGGTTGCCCACGATTTCGTATCTACAAGATGATACAAGTCGCCAAGAGTAGCATACCCTCCAGTTTTGCGAAGGGTATCTATCACTTGTTGTGCCTGTGTATATTTCTTTAGTACCATAGTTATATTTCTTTAGGCAAATTGCTATTCCACCTCCTCGCATTTCACCATTTCTGCTCCGCGATAAATCACCACGAGACGATGCAGGCGGGTAGTCTTTACGGATTCGCGCACGATATTGCTGTCTGCATAACGACTTATCTGTGCTGAGGCTTCTGCAAAGAGCTGGGCAAGTTGCTCGTCGCTGGTGCCCGGCTTGCAATATTTCAATTCCACGATGTAAGAATCTTCCATATCCTTATATATATCGCAGAGAGGTAGCAGGAAAATGTCGGCATAACCGCCATCGTTGTCCAGTTCCGAGATAGGGCGGTAGAACTTACATTGGCTCGTCATCGCCAGCGTGAAGCCGTGAACGTAGGCTTCGCCCTTTTGTTTATCTCGTTGGGAAGAGAATCGCTTCAAGCAATCGGCTATGTAGGCAAAGTATGGCTTGAAAGCGCCTTCGTAAGCCAGTTTGCTCTCCAGTTTGGTCTTGTCGTATTGCTCAAAGGTGAGATCGTTCTCCTTGTAAGTATCCAGCAGATAGGTGTACATCTGGTCGCGCACCACCTCGTTAGGAACCACAAAACGGGTGTTGCCCTGATAGGTGCCGTTTATCGTAACCATGCCGAAATAGAAAAGCAGACTCAGGAAATTGTCGGGATCGTTGATGCGCTCGGCTGGGAAATTCTCCATCAGGGTTCCCGTGGTGAATCCCTTGGTCACGATATCCTGTATGATGCTGGCATCGTGGGCAAACTCCTTGTCATGGCGGATGAGCATGCGAATCTTGTCGTAGTCTATGCGGATGTTGGTTTCCACCAGTTTCTTCGGAATATCATAATTGTTGCGGATGTAATTATCTACAAAGTAGAGTACCATTACAGAGTTGTACATGGTTGTCTTGCCGTACTCTTCTTCTGAGAAGCAATAATTATCATACCATGGCTTCATCACTTCTATCAGCTCATCCACGCTATGGCGGAATGGCAGCACGCTGGCGTAATAAGCCAGCATCTCACGCACTTCATCCTCGGTAAATCCTACCATCTCGTTGAATTCCGGAGATAGGGAATAATTGGTGCCGATATTGAAACCGCTGGTCAGGTCATCCATGGTTACAGGACTTACTCCTGTAACGAAAACTCTGCCCAATGAATCTCCAGCGGCTCCCTTGATGGTGTCGAAGAAATGTCGCAGATACCCCTCGCCGTGAGTCTGTTCGCGGTATCGGGATTCATGCTCCTTATGGGCAAGAATCTGATTGGTAAAATGGTCGTATTCGTCGATGAAGAGATAAATCTTCAAGCCTGCTTCAGCACATTTGTCGCATAGAAATCCCAATTGGGCAACGGCATCTTCCTTCTGGTTCATCTCTTCCTTTATGTCCGGTGATAAAAGGTGGGCGTATCTGCTGCAGAAGGAATTGAACTTGTTGTTGCAATGGGCATCAAGTCCCTTTTTATAATTATCCAATCCTGCTGAAATCATGGCAAAATTGAGGTGCAGGATGAGATAGCTGTTGCGTTCGGGAGTAGGATTCTTCCCTATATAAAGGTTGCCGAAGAGGCTCTCGAATTTATCTTTCTTATTGATGTCGTAATAGTTTTCGAGCATGGAGAGGGTGAGGCTCTTGCCAAAGCGGCGAGGGCGTATGAAGAAGAAATACATATTAGATTCTTCTATTTTCTCTATGAATGGAGTCTTGTCAACATAGTAACAATCTCTTTCTATTACATCCTCGAAGTTTTGCATTCCGTATGGGATGCGCTTGCGATAAATCCTTTTTTTTCTTTCTATTTCTGCCATATTCGAAGCTTTTTTGCTTTTTCTCCCGCAAAGTTAAGATTATTATTTGGAATACGCAAAGTTTTCGGGGCTTTTTCTTGGTGGTTTATCAGAAAATGAGTAGTTTTGTGGGCGTGAATCAAATAGATAACGAATAAGACAATGGATAAGATTACGGCTCAAATTACGATGCTCGGAACGGGAAATGCTACGGTTTCCCAGATTTATAATACCTGTTTTGTGCTCCAGACTCCCAGCACCCTGATGCTGGTGGATGCGGGCGGAGGAAACGGAATACTGGCGCAGCTGAAGAAGGTGAATGTTCAGATTTCTGATATTCATCACCTCTTCGTTACACATGCGCATACCGACCATGTGCTGGGGGTAATCTGGGTAATCCGTATGGTGGCACAATGCAAGGGTTACGAGGGATTGCTGCATGTGTATGGAAACGACAAGGTGATGAAGGTGATCAAGACCATCATCGACATGATTCTTGCCAAGAAGCAACTGGCTAAGGTGGCTGAAAGGGTGGTGTTCCATCAGCTGGAAGATGGCGATTGTTTCGAAGTGGGGGATATGAAGCTGGAATGCTTTGATATTCAGTCTACTAAGGAGAAGCAGTTTGGATTCCGGGCTGAGTTGCCTTCTTCTTCTGATGAATCGGGTAAGCCTTTGGTCTTGGCGTGCCTGGGCGATGAACCTTATAACGAGCAGAACCGACGCTATATAGTGGGGGCTGACTGGATGATGTGCGAGGCGTTCTGCCTCTATGCCGACCGCGATACGTTCAAGCCTTATGAGAAATGCCACAGCACGGCGCTTGATGCCGGAAAACTGGCGGAGGAACTGGGCGTGAAGAATCTTATCCTGTATCATACGGAGGAGAAAACGCTCGCTAATCGTAAAGAAAATTATACCCGTGAAGCTGCCGAGAACTTCAAGGGTAGAATCTTCGTTCCGGATGATTTGGAGGTGATAGAGCTGTAGGATTTTCTTTGTCCCACAGATTTCACAGATTTACACAGATTTTTGACCTGTTCGGTCTTTGAAAAAAAGGCACGCTGATTTCGCAGATTTTTTTGTTTGGATATTTGGGGGATTCTCCTCCCGTTTATGGCAAGAATGAATCTGTGTAAATCTGTGGTATCTGTGGGACTTTTGAAGAGACTCACTTTTTCTGCCTTTTTTAATACGCTTCTCCCTGCTCTATTTCTTCCTGCGTGATGCGCTTGCGGTCGATGGCACGCCAGGCGAAGACGATGTAGGCGAGCACGAACGGGATGAGGAGGGAAACTATCGCCATGGTGCGGAGCGTGAACTCGCTGCTGCAACTGTTGGCGAGGGTGAGCGAACTCTGAAGGTCGATGTTCGACGGATAGTAGGCGGTGTGGTTCCAGCCGGCTATCAGCAGCAGAACCAGCACGGTGAGCACGGTTCCGATGCCTGTAAACCAGATTCCCTTTCTATACTGCACGCTTCTCGATGACTTGTAAATGCCGAAGAGTACGAGCACTATTCCTATTAATAATAGGGCTGATAGGATAGGCATCTCCAGGAGATTGTGAAGATACTTCATGCTCTCTATCGTAATGCCGGAAGAAGAAGTGCTGAATCCGTCCTTTATCATCAATCTGATGAGGAATGGCAGGAAGAACAATAGGAAGAGCAGGGCATTCCATGGCAACTGGCGGGTGCAGCGCTCCTGAATCTGCTGGTGTTCGATGTTGTTCTTGATGTAGAGCATGCCCAGGATGCGGGCTAACATCAGTACGGCAAGTCCCAGCACCACATTCCATGGGTCGAGTAGGGCATCAAGACCATGACTGGCGTTCGCCCAACGGCTGATAACGGGTTGCAGACTGTTGGTAATATTGCCCTTGTCTATCAGGAAATTGCTGCCGTTGAAGAAGGTGGCTACGGCTCCGCCAAGAAGCAGAGGTCCCACGATGCCGTTGATGATGAGGCAGATCTGGAAGGTCTTTGGTCCAAGAAAATTACCTATCTTGTTCTGGAATTCATAGCTCACGGCTTGAATCACAAACGAGAACAGGATGATCATCCACAGCCAGTAGGCTCCGCCGAAACTGGTGCTGTAGAACAATGGGAACGAGGCAAAGAAGGCTCCGCCGAAGGTGACGAGCGTGGTGAAGGTGAACTCCCACTTTCGCCCCGTAGAGTTGATGATGAGGCGACGCTCTTCTTCTGTTTTTCCCAAACAGAAAATCAAGGTGTTGGCTCCCTGTACAAACATGAGAAACACCAGCAGGGCTCCTAATAATGATACGAGGAACCACCAGTATGATTGCAAAAATTCGTATGTCATAATACTTTCGGGTTTTGTTGTTTACTGAAAAACTATCCTATGATTCTTTTCGAAATCTTTCTGAAAAACATTGATTATCAGAGAGATTATTCATATTCCGGTCCTTTCTTGATCTGCTTCACCAGGATGCTGATTTCCACGGCGAGCATGGTGGTGAAGAGTGCCAGGAAGATGAAGAAGGTGGTGGCCACGCTACCTGCCTCGATGTCAGAGATGGCGGCGCTTACTGGCAGCAGGTCTTGGATGGTCCAAGGCTGGCGACCGATTTCTGCTACTATCCAGCCCGATTCTGAGGCGATGTAAGCCAGCGGAATCATGATGATGGCGGAAATGAGGAACCATCGGTATTGGGCGATTTCCTTCTTATAGACCAAGAATAGGCTGAGGGCGAAGAAGAGGATGAGCAGGCAGCCTACTCCCACCATCAGGCGGAAGGCGTAGAAGCAGATAGGGATGCTCGGCACCAGTTCCTTGGCGTCCTTGATGTAACCATATCCGAAGTATTTCATATTTTCCTTTAAGATAGGGAGCTGGTCTTGCGCCTTGGTTTCGCGATAGGTTTTCAGGGCAACAATCGCCTTCTTGCCCCGGGCTATCTTTTCCTGCACGGATGGTTCCCGGGTGCCATCCTCGTGGGTGTAACCCTTGAGGATATCGTTCACGCCTGGCACGTAGCCATCGGCTGTGCGGGTGGCTAAGAACGAGAGCATGTTGGGGATGGCGATGCGCATGGCTGGCTCCTGCTCGTTTTCGTAATCGGGCTGCCGGAAGGGATGAACGGCTGCTATCGCCGTAAGGCTCTCGCCCTTTCCACCATTATATAATGCTTCCATCGCAGCCAGTTTCATTGGCTGCACCTGTGCCACCCGATAGGCGGAATTGTCGCCGGTCATCGCAGCCAGCAGGGTGGCGATGAGTCCTACTCCGGCACCCATCTTGATGCTCGCCTTGGCAAGTTGGGTTTCTCTCTTTTTCAGGAGATACCAGCAGCTTACGGCTACCACGAAGGTGGCTCCGATGATCCAGGATGAGGTGACGGTATGGGTGAACTTGTTGATGGCGAATGGCGAGAGTGCCACATCCAGGAACGAGGTCATCTCGAAGCGCATGGTGTCGGGATTGAATTCCTGTCCCACCGGATATTGCATCCAGGCGTTGGCTACGAGAATCCACCAGGCAGAAATGGTGGCACCAAGTCCCGTGAGCCAGGTGGAGGCAAGGTGGAAGCCCCGGCTCACCTTATCCCAGCCGAAGAACATTACGGCTACGAAGGTGCTCTCCATGAAGAATGCCAGGATGCCTTCGATGGCTAGGGGAGCGCCGAACACGTCGCCCACGAACCAGGAGTAATTGCTCCAGTTGGTGCCGAATTCAAATTCCAGGATGATGCCTGTGGCAACACCCATGGCGAAGTTCACGCCAAAGAGTTTTTGCCAGAAACGGGTTACGTGCTTCCAGAACGGTTTGTTGGTGCGGTAGTAACATGTTTCGGCGATGCCCATGATTACTGCCAGTCCCAGGGTGAGCGGCACGAACAGCCAATGGTAGATGGCCGTGAGTGCGAATTGCGCCCTCGACCAGTCGATGGTGGCTGATGTAATGTCTAACAATAGATTTGTCATCATAGTTGAACGGTTTTAAAATTGTTATTATATAATGTTTTTGTATTTCTTCTGATAATATAGGATTGAAATTCAGAGTCTTATCTGTTCAGAATTTCCTTGGATACGAAACCAGCCTTGTCTCCGTTTTTTGCATTACTGTTAATATAATTCGGAAAGAAGAAGAGCTTGATCACCAGGAAGATGATGGCAAGCTTGATGAGGATGATGGTCCAGAGCGTCTTGCCCAGGGTCATCGTCCTGAAACCATCATAATAGAGATGGAATATTTGGGATAGAAGTCCTTGCTTCATCGGCTTTACATCTGTTGTCATCGGCTTCCCATCCGTTTTCATCAGATTTTCATTCTTTTCCTTCTTCATACTTACTCCTTCTTTTAAAAATCTGCTGTAAATCTACAATAAAATGATGTAACTACCAAATATTTTCTTGAAAAAGTTACAAAAATGTTATTTTTTGTATCTCATAAAGGGGTGTTTTAAAGAGAAAACTGTATCTTTGCATCAGAATTTATAATCTTTGCATTATCTAAGCATAAGAAAAAGCATGATCTAAGCATAAGAAATTGCAGGAAATGATGCTTTAGAAAATGCATCTGAAAAATAGAATCATCTTAATCTGAATGAATCAGAAGATATTATGAACATAGAATCAATTAGAGAGTATTGCCTCTCACTCCCTCTTGCAACCGAGGCTTTCCCCTTTGATGAGCGAACCTTGGTGTTTCGAATCTTCGACAAGATCTTTGCTTGTGTAGATTTGGAGCGCCCGGAATGGGTTACGATGAAATGTAATGCCGATTATGCCCTCGAACTTCGGGAGGAGCATTCCGAGATAGAAGGTGCCTGGCATTGGAATAAGAAGTACTGGAACCAGGTGAATCTCTACGGTGGGCTGGAAGATGATTACATCCAGTCCCTGCTTCGCCACAGCTATTCCGAAGTGGTGAAGAAGCTCAAGAAAAAGGAAAAGCTTGAGCATCCTGAAATCATGGAGGTGGTGGAGTAGTTTCTACCACTCCACCTTATCGTTGAGAATCACGCCGTCGGTTGCATCTTCGGCTGTAAAGGTTTCGGTCTTATACTGCACGCAGAGCATCACGAGTGGTTCTGTACCGTTGTTGCGAACAGAGCGCTTGCCGGCTGGTGCTACTCTCACCACGCTTCCCTCCTGAATAGGGAATACCTTGCCATCTACCTGGAACTCGCCCTTGCCGCTGAGGAAGAAATACAGTTCCTCGTGGTTCTTGTGAGTGTGGAGGAAACCTGTCTCTGTGCCAGGAGCAAAGCTCTGGAAAGAGAACTCGCCACCAGTAGCGTTCACGCTCTGACCTCCGAATACCTTTCCAGGAATCTTAATCTCAGGACCCAACTGCAAGGTGTAGTCCTTGATTTCACTCATCTTACCAAAATCTACGGCTGTAAAGTTGGCAGCCTTTGCAATAGTCTTTGTTTCTTTCATCTTGTCTATTATTTTTAAATGTTTATGTTTCTTTTTTCTTTCTTTATTTCACTTTATGTTATTTCTTTTTGTGAATTTGTGAATACTTCTGTTTTCTGCTTTCACTTCTGAATTGCGCTGCAAAGATACTGCGAAAAAACGGTTCCTGCAAGAGGGCACTTGGGGGTAAGATGGTTACTGGGAGGTAACTATTGTGTGGGAATGGGAGTAAGAAAAATGAAGCGTTAACTTAGATTAACTTGGTATGTTTGGTATCTTTTCGGATATTAGTTACTTTTATAGCCTATTGCAGAATATTGTAGAGTTTTGCAGAATATTATAGATTATTGTAGAATATAAAGAAGATAGATTATGGGAAGAATGATAAAAGAAATGGTAGTACAGGACTGTCCCATCCGTAACGTTCTGGCGCGCGTTTGCGACAAGTGGTCGCTACTGGTAATCTACACCCTGAAATATCATCAGGATGGCCCCCTCCGGTTTAATGCCCTGCGTAAGCTGATTCCGGATATTTCGCAGAAAATGCTTACCAGCACGTTAAAATCGTTGGAGGCTGATGGCTACGTTACCCGCAAGGCTTATGCCGAAGTGCCGCCAAGAGTGGAGTATTCTCTCACACCCCGTGCTGAAACCCTTATTCCTATTATGGATCATCTGATAGAATGGGCGCTGGATAACATGGCTGTGATTCTGAAGGATAGGGATAAGGCAGCAGGCTGATTTCCAAGATGAGTTTTCCGGAAAATCATTCATTTTTTCTGTAGTTGGGGTAATGCGTGTTTTCGGGAATCTTCGTATCTTTGCACTCGGAAATCATGATCATCATATAATCATGAGTATAATCATCATCTAATCATAACTATAAGTATAAAAAATATGTATATAGAGAAAATAAAGTCGCCAGCCGACTTGAAGAAGCTGGATTTGAAGGAACTGCAGGTGGTGGCTGATGAAACCAGACAGGCTGTGCTAAACCGTGTAAGCAAGCATGGCGGTCATGTGGGGCCGAACCTGGGATTCGTGGAGGCTACCGTGGCGCTTCACTACGTTTTTGATGCGCCAAAGGATAAGCTCGTGTTTGACGTAAGCCACCAATGCTATCCGCATAAGGTGCTCACCGGACGAGCTGCGGGATTCCTCGGCGATGTGGATGACATGAATGCTATTTCGGGCTATTCTTCTCCTGCTGAATGTCCGGAGTATGACAATTTCGAGGTAGGGCATACTTCCACTTCCGTGAGTCTTGCCACCGGTTTGCAGAAGGCGCGCGACATCAAGGGAACCGATGAGAACATCATCGCCATTATCGGTGACGGATCCCTTTCGGGCGGCGAGGCTTTCGAGGGACTGGATGAGGCTTCGGAACTCGGCACGGGCATCATCATCGTGGTGAACGACAACGAAATGTCTATCGCCGAAAATCATGGCGGAATCTACAAGAACCTGCGTGCCTTGCGCCAGAGCAACGGCACCTGCGAGCACAACTGGTTCAAGGCGTGGGGCTTTGAATACAAGTATCTGGAAGAGGGTAACGACATCGCAAAACTCATCCAGGTTTTCGAGAGCGTGAAGGGTACGGATAAGCCTACCGTGGTTCACATTCACACAGAGAAAGGTCATGGATTTGCGCCAGCCGTAGCCAACAAGGAGGCTTGGCATTGGGGAATGCCTTTCAACCTGGAAGACGGTTCGCGACCAAGAAGAAATGCCGATGGAACCCTTCCGGAGGTTGCTCCAACAGAGGATTACGGCACATTATTCTCTGACTGGATGCTCAGCGAGATGAAGCAGGATAAGACCCTCATCGCCGTAACCGCCGGTACTCCTACCGCAGGCGGCTTTACTGCCGATAAGCGAAAGTTGGCTGGCAAGCAGCACATCGATATGGGAATCGCCGAAGAGCAGGCGGTGGCCATGATTTCAGGAATGGCGAAGGGTGGATTGCATCCGGTTTGGACCGTTTACAGCACCTTCATCCAGCGTACCTACGACCAGATAGCGCAAGACCTCTGCATCAATTCCAACCCTGCCGTAATCAACGTGGTAGGAGGCGGAGTGAACTCGATGAACGACATCACCCACATCTGCCTTTTCGATATTCCGATGCTCTGCAGCATTCCGGGGCTCATCTAACTGGCTCCAACCACCTGCGAGGAGTATTTCGCCATGCTCCGCTGGAGCATTCTGCAGGATAAGAAACCTGTCGCCATCCGCGTGCCAAGCAATGGCGTGGTTCATGCGTCTGAAACCGTTGATGCTGAGTATGGTTACGAGGCAAAGTACAAGGTGATGCACCAGGGCGAGAAGGTGGCAGTCATCGCCGCCGGTTCGTTCTATCAGAAGGGCGAGAATGTAGTCCGCCTGTTGGCTGATAAGGGCATCGATGCTACGCTCATCAATCCCCGTTATCTGAATGAGGTGGATGCCGAGACGCTGGATAGCCTGAAGGCAAACCATCAGTTGGTGGTAACCTTAGAGGATGGTTCTAAGGATGGCGGATTCGGAGAGCGTATCGCCTCTTACTATGGCACTTCAGAAATGAAGGTGATGGTGGGCGGCATCAGGAAGGGACTCTATGACAGATATGATGTGCAGCAGTTGCTTTCGGATAATCGCCTGCTCGATGGGCAGATTGTGGAAGACGTTTTGTCAGTAATTAATGATTAGTAATTAATGATTGGTAATTAATTATTAATGATTAGTTATTAGTTAGTCGGCATAGTTAGCTTTTATTTAACGAGAAATCCAAGCCGGAGAATCATCTCTAGCTTGGATTTCTTCTGTTTTATCATCGAATGTTTGTCTTAATCCCAGTCATTATCTCAATCATCATCATCGTCATCCCAATCTCTATCGTGCTTCCACTTCTTCTTGTCGTGCTTCCACTTCTTGTCGTGCTTGTGATGCTTGTGATACTTGTGATGCTTGCCCGGCTTTCCTGGTCCGTGAGTTTCATGGGTTCCGCCTGGCCATCCCGGTCTTCCGTAGCTGCACTCAGGGCGAGGGCGGCGCTTGTCGTGTCCCCAGTTATGCTTTGGATACTTGGTATAAATATGGTGAACATACACATTATTCTCCCAGCCGATAGGGCGATAGAAATAGTAGGAGTTCTTGAATCTCTTCCATTGTCTGGCGGTCATCATGCGCTTGAGCTGCTTGTTGCGATAATGCCAGCCGTAGGCATCGATGTCGCGATAGCTTCGGATGCCGTCCAGATAGGTGAAATTGATGTTCAGGAGATTGTTGCGCTGGGCATTACTCAATCCCAGTTCCACCACCATCTTATCTGTGATAAAACGGGCTTCAGCCTGAATATTTGTCAGTCTCTGAGCATTCATAGATGTTATCATCATCCATACTGCAACCAATGTCATAATCATTCTTTTCATAACTGTCTTCTCTTTAAAGGGTTATTACTGCATTTCTTTTTGTTCTCTTGATTGAAGAGGCTACTTGGTGCCGCCATCAACTTTTTGATGGTGCAAAGATAGAGGAAAGGGATGAATGCAGCAAGGGGAAAACCATAATCTGATGTATGATTTTCCCTAAATGCATCGGGGAGATTCCCGTCATAAGATTGTAGTATCTTTTATCTGCTAATTAGGGTCTGCTGAATTAATTTCGAGTCATAGACAGAGGGTAGCAGACGTAG
>OLZJ01000389.1_pt1 | contig 24568 bp, 11 predicted proteins | sample 1673951 | NCBI WGS metagenome assembly OLZJ01 (sample SAMEA103958135, study PRJEB25191) | human gut metagenome
TTGCCGAGGACAACAATGAGCCGATTATTGGGGCATCGGTATTGGTGAAGGGTACAACGCTGGGGGCCGTGACCGATATCGAAGGTAAATTTACAATCTTGAATGTGCCGGGCACGGCAAAGACAGTGATTGTCTCTTTTGTAGGTATGCAGAAAGTAGAAGCTGCCATAAAGCCTGCTATGAAGGTGGTGCTGAAATCGGATTCGGAACTGCTGGATGAAGTGATGGTGGTGGCTTACGGCACGGCCAAAAAGAGCAGCTATGCAGGTTCGGCTTCTTTAGTGAAAGCGGATGCGCTGAAAGACATTCCGACGACCAGCTTTGAAAACGCGTTTAACGGTAAAGTGGCGGGCTTGCAACTGACGAATAATTCCGGCCAGGCGGGTTCCGCACCGGCCATCCGCATCCGTGGCATAGGTTCTATGAATGCCGGGAATGAACCGTTGTATGTAGTGGACGGTGTTCCGGTCTCTTCGGGCAATACGGGGCAGATGAGCGGTGAGCTCTATTCTACCAACAACATCATGAATACGTTGAACCCGGAAGACATCGAATCTATTTCTGTATTGAAAGATGCGGCGGCCAGCTCGCTTTATGGGTCGCGTGCGGCAAACGGCGTCATTCTGATTACTACCAAAAAAGGACAGATTGGCAAGCCGGTGGTGACGCTGAAAGCCGAAGTGGGCTTCACGCCCTGCTGGGCAACGGACAACTATGAAACGGCCAGCGTACAGGAGAATGTGAATATGCTCTACACCGTATTTCACGATGCCCGTACAAGCGGTAAGGGCGAAACGGACGAAAAGGCGGCAGCCTATGCCATAGGCCAGTTGAACAGCCGTTTCAACAAACATGGCTACCAATTTACCACAAATGGTACGGGAGCTTACGAGAACGTCAATATCCTTGAGTACGACAACTCCGGGCGTGGAGGCAAATACTACGATTGGGACAAGGCATATTTCCGTACCGCCATTTATCAGACCTACGATATGTCCGTCAGTGGTGCTACGCAGAATACCAACTATTACACTTCCCTTTCCTATACCCAGGACGAGGGACGTTTGAAGATGAACAGCTTCGACCGTGTTTCCGGTCGCTTGAACCTCACCCAGAAGGTGGGGAAATTCCTTGAACTGACCACTAATGCCAGCCTGGCGCGTACCAAGAAAAGCGGTTATAATGATACACGCAACACGGGCAGTAATTACTTCATGCAGACCCGTAACTTGCTGTGGGGACTCTACTGGCCCACTGATTACAAGACCGGCGAGCTCTGGACCGAACGTTACGGTAGCTACGCCTACAATGGACTTTATTATGACAAAGAGTGGGAGAACGGTTCTACCAGTACCAAAATCATGGCTGCGGAGACGCTCACCCTGCATCTGATGCCGGGCCTGGACCTTCGTTCTATCTACTCTTACGACAATACTACTGTAAAAGACCATATCTATTACAGTGCCAATCACTATAAAGGCTCGGCAGACAATGGGAATGTCAACGAATACCGTACTACATACGAGAAGATGGTTACCTCCACTACCGCCAATTATACCGGCACCTTCGACAAACACACAGTTGGCACCATGGTGGGTTTCGAAGCGGAGAAGAACAAGACAGACTATGTGCGTGCCACAGGAAGCAATCTTGCGGTCAGCACCATTCATACAGTTTCTACTGCCGGAACGCAGACTTCTGCCGGATATTCCTGGGGAAACTCGATGGTGTCCGTGCTCTCCAAGTTGGATTATAATTACGATGAACGCTACTTCATTTCCGGTTCTTACCGCCGCGACGGTTCTTCCCGGCTCAGCAAGCAGGAACGTTGGGGAAACTTCTGGTCAGTGGCAGGAGCGTGGAACATCATGCGCGAGGGTTTTATGAGCAAATATTCTTTCCTGAGCAACCTGCGTATACGTGCCTCTTATGGTATTAACGGTACGCTGCCTTCGGACAATTACGGCTATATGAGCTTGATGAGCTATACCAGTAAGTACATGGGTAACCCGGGCGGTACAATCACTACCGTCACCAATGACAAGCTGTCTTGGGAGACGAGCTACAACACGAATGTGGGTATCGACTTCGGCTTCTTCGGCCAACGTCTGCGCGGTACGGTGGAATACTTCAACCGTGATTCGAAGAACCTGCTCCAGGATGTTCCCATTTCGATGGTTACGGGATTTTCCTCTACGTTGCGGAACGTAGGATGCATCAACAACCATGGGGTAGAGGTGGAGTTGAGTGGTGACATCATTGATAGTAAAGGATGGTTATGGAGTGCCGGTGCCAACGCAACCTTCCTCCGTTCTGAGGTGAAAGAGTTGTATGGCGGTGCGGACATTATCTGGTACGACCCCACCAGTAGCGACAGCCGTGCGCAATATGTATACCGGGAAGGTCAGTCCACGCTGGCTTTCTATGGATACGAATGGGCAGGTGTGGACAAGACCAACGGCAAGAACGTCTACTATGTAAATGACCCCAAGAATGGCAAGGCCGGAGATTTTGAGTATAACGGACGCGGAGCTACTTATGACTATAACAATGCCAACTACACCATCATCGGCAATACCTCGGTCTCCTACAAAGGCATAGCCCTTTCGTTGGGCTTTACCTATAAGATAGGAGGAGACTTGTACGATGGGGCCTACATGGATGTGGCCGACGACGGTTATTATTGGGAGCGTATCCGTGCTAAAAGCTACTACAACAACCTTTGGACGCCAGACCATACGAACGGTACAGAGCCCCGTATTGAAGGTGTAGACCTCGATGACCCGCAACAATACAGCAGCCGCCACTTGTTCAATGCCAGTTATCTGCGCTTGAAGAATCTCTCATTGGCCTATACGCTGCCCAAAGCCATGACCCGCAAGGCTTTCATCGAGAATGCCCGCCTTTTCTTCACTGCCAGCAACCTTTGGACAATAGCCAAATACAAGGAGGCAGACCCCGAAGTGAGCGAATACGGCACACGTGGTTGGGAAACCCCTATCGGAAAAACGTTTGTCGTTGGCGTTGAATTGAAATTTTAATGAACTGGAGGAACTAACAATGAAAAAGATATATCATTTATTGGCACTTGTGATACTTGGTGCCTTTACATTCACTTCGTGTGACGATTTTCTGGATATGCAGCCCACCAACTCCGGAAATGCAGAAGGTGCTGTCGGTACGGTAGCCGATGCGCAGGTGGTTATCAACGGTGTGATGAGTGCGATGACCTCATCGTCCTATTACGGCAGAAACCTTTTTATGTACGGTGATGCCAAGGGCGGTGACCTCACGATTTTTGCTGCCGGACGCGGACTGGATGCATTCTATACGTTCAACCACACTTCCAACAGCAATACTTATTCCGGTTTCTGGAGCCGTGGATATTACTGCATTCTGCAGGTCAACACCTTGTTGAGCAACATTGAGAAGCTGGAAGAATCGGGCAGTATGGAAGACTTTTCCGAAGCCAAAGGGCAGGCGTTGACTCTGAGGGCGCTGTTCTATTTCGATTTGGTCCGTCTCTACGGGCTTCCTTACAATTACAACAAGACCTCTTATGGAGTTCCCAATGTAACCGAGCCGCTTACGGTGAACGCCCAGCCCACCCGTGCTACTGTGGAGGAGAACTATCGCCAGATTCTGCAGGACTTGTCGGACGGGGCGGCCCTGCTTGCCAAGAAGAAGACAAAGCAGAGCGGATATGCGGACTATTACACCAACATAGCCCTGCAAGCGCGTGTGAAACTCTATATGGAAGATTATGACGGTGCTTTGAACGCTGCCCGGGAGATTATAGAAAGCGGTGTGTACAAACTGTATGAGCCTGCCGATTGGACGGCTTCCTGGAGCAAGCAGTTTGGTTCCGAGTCCATCTTTGAGCTGGGCATCACCACTGAGGAATCAGACCTGGGAACTTCTTCTTTGGGCTTTTACCTGATGCGCTACGGACAGTTGAAGAATGCCATGGGCTGGTATCTTGCCAGCGATTATTTCTTGAACCGTCTGGGTGAAGACGAGACGGATGTGCGTTGGGGAATCATGGACAACGATGAATACTGGGTGGACAATGAGATTGAACGCAAGGGAGCCTGCTACAAGTATATGGGCAGTACCACTCTGGCAGGTGACGGCAAGGCAACCAATACAGCCGTCAATATCAAGATAATCCGTCTTTCCGAGATATATCTGATTGCCGCCGAAGCAGCCTTGCACTCCACGAAGCAGGAAGCAGGCGCAGATGCCGCCGCCGGTTACCTGAATGAAATCCGCAGGCGTTCTCCCGGACTGGCACCGGCCACTGCCGCTACCATTACCGATGATATGATTCTGGACGAGCGCAGCAAGGAGCTTTTTGGTGAAGGACAACGCTTCTTCGACATGATGCGTATGGGCAGAACCATCGAATTCAACGACGATTTTCAAGATATTCCGGTGAGTCACCGTGGAAAAACAATCGACCGTACTTTCGAGAAGATTGTGCTTCCTATTTCGCAGGATGAGATAAATGCCAATCCGGCATTGGAGAACCAGCAGAATCCGGGATATTAGTCATTCCCTGCTGTCTATTGTTTGCTACTCCTTGTATATCAGGGAGGTATTTTGCCAACAAGTTGTCACTGCCTTGGCAAACTTTTGCCACGCCTATGGCAAAGTTTTGCCAACGCGGTGGCAAAGTCTTGCCAATGGGAAGGCAAAACCTTGTCATAGGCGTGGCAAGAAAAGCGGAAAAAGGTGCCTTTGATGAATTTCTTTGATAAAATGAGATGGTAATACCTTGATATTCCACAAAAATACTATTTATTGGTTCGAAATTTCTATTCTTTTTTTCTGAATCGGCTTATCTTTGCTTTCGTAGAAACCAATAAAAAGTTATAATACTATGAGAAGATTTTTCCTCATATCGTCATTCTTGACGTTGTTTGCAATCGGAAGCTCGGCGCAATGGAAGCCGGCAGGTGATAAAATCAAAACGGACTGGGCATCCCAGATCAATCCCGCGAATGTGTTGCCCGAATATCCTCGTCCCATCATGGAACGGAGTGACTGGAAGAACTTGAACGGACTGTGGAATTATGCCGTTATAAATAAAGGTGAGCATCTTCCGGCAGAGTTCGAAGGGCAGATACTTGTTCCTTTTGCCATCGAATCCTCCTTGTCCGGAGTTGGAAAAAGAATCAATGAAAACCAGGAACTGGTCTACCAGCGCAGTTTTGAAATTCCTTCTGCCTGGAAGGGAAAACAAGTGCTGTTGCACTTTGGCGCTGTCGACTGGAAAACGGATGTATGGGTGAATGATGTGAAAGTAGGCAGCCATACGGGGGGATTTACTCCGTTCTCTTTCGATATTACTGCCGCCCTTTCTGGCAAAGGCAATAATCAGTTGGTCGTAAAAGTTTGGGACCCAACGGATAAAGGACCTCAACCCCGTGGAAAGCAGGTCAGCAATCCGGAAGGTATCTGGTACACTCCCGTAAGCGGTATCTGGCAGACGGTATGGATGGAGCCGGTTGCCGGAAAACATATCAAGAACCTCCGTATCACTCCCGATATTGACCGTAATCTGTTGACAGTGAAGGCTGAATTGAATAGTGCATGTCCTTCCGACTTTGTGGAAGTGAATGTGTATGACGGCAATCAACTGGTAGCCACCGGCAAAAGTATCAATGCAGAGCCGGTGGAGGTGTCCATGCCCCGGAATGCCAAGTTGTGGAGTCCGGATTCCCCCTTCCTCTATACGCTGAAAGTGACTCTGAAAAGCGGAGGCAAGGTAGTGGATAAGGTGGACAGCTATGCTGCCATGCGTAAGTACTCCACCCGTCGTGACGCGGATGGCATCGTACGCCTGGAACTAAATAACGAGGCTTTGTTCCAGTTTGGACCGCTGGACCAGGGTTGGTGGCCCGACGGACTGTATACAGCTCCCACAGACGAGGCTTTGCTGTATGATGTACAGAAGACGAAAGATTTCGGTTTCAATATGATTCGCAAGCATATCAAGGTGGAACCGGCACGTTGGTACACACATTGTGACCGTTTGGGTATCATCGTATGGCAGGATATGCCGAGCGGTGACCGTAATCCGGAATGGCAGAACCGCCGCTATTTCGACGGAACAGAACTGAAACGCTCCGCCGAATCCGAAGCCTATTATCACAAGGAATGGAAGGAAATAATGGATTGTCTCTACTCTTATCCGTGTATCGGTACATGGGTACCGTTCAACGAAGCCTGGGGGCAGTTCAAGACGGTAGAGATAGCCGAATGGACGAAACAGTATGACCCGACCCGTCTGGTGAATCCGGCAAGTGGCGGTAACCATTATACTTGCGGTGACATGCTCGACCTCCACAACTATCCCCAACCGGAGATGTATCTGTATGATGCACAGCGTGCCACGGTTTTGGGTGAGTATGGCGGCATCGGCCTTGTCTTGAAAGACCATATCTGGGAACCGAACCGCAACTGGGGATATGTTCAGTTCAACTCTTCCAAAGAAGTGACTGATGAGTACGTGAAATATGCCGATATGCTGTATCAGATGATAAAAAGAGGTTTCTCGGCAGCCGTCTATACACAGACCACGGATGTGGAGGTGGAAGTGAACGGTCTGATGACTTACGACCGCAAGGTGATAAAGCTGGATGAGAAACGCGTGAAAGAGATAAATACACGTATCTGCAATTCACTTAAGAAATAGGGGCATTTACAATTTACCATTTACAAAGTACAATTTGGCTGCGCTGTCATCTGCATAGTTAAATTGTACTTTGTAAATGGTAAATTGTACATTAAAAATGTTGTTATGAAACGATTGATTATAAAGCTTTTCCTTAGTCTGTGCCTATGGGCGGTATTGCCGGTCTGTGCGCAGGATGCTGTTCATTACTATTTCAGAACGATGGATATCCGGAACGGTCTTTCGCAGAACACCGTGTATCAGATTTTGCAGGATAGGAAAGGCTTTATGTGGTTCGGAACCAAGGACGGTCTGAACCGTTATGACGGATTGTCTTTCCGTATTTACAAGAAAGAGAACTCCGGTTTAGGAAAGAACTTCATAACTGCGCTCTACGAGGACCGCCGGGGAAATATCTGGATTGGTACCGATGGGGGAGTCTTTATTTACGACCCGGTACTGGATTCCTTTACCGCTTTCGATGAGGCCAGTGATAACGGCAGTATCATCAGGGATTTCGTCACCATGATTGGAAGTGACGAGGACGATAATATCTGGATATCGGTAGAAAACCAGGGGTTGTTCTGCTATAAACCGGATGAAGGGAGGCTGCTGAACCATCTGCACGATTCGGGACTGCCCAATGTAACCCGCTTTTGGCTGAATGGGAATACGTGTTGGCTGGCCTTGTATGCGGATAATCTTTACTATACGAAAGCTGACTTTGAAACTCCTCTGCAGCCTTTCAAGGATGCGGAAGGAAATGAAATTTTCAAAAATGATATTATTAACTGGCAGGTCAACGGACCCCATAATTGTGTGTATATCGCTTCGCTGAACGGTTTGACAGAGATAAATCAGACTACAGGCAAGACGCGGAAGCTGCTGAACACCTATGTGAGGGCTTTGCAGTTCAAATCTGACAACGAGCTGTGGGTGGGCGCAGAGTCCGGCTTGTATATTTACAATCTGACGAATGACAAGATTACCCATTTAACCGTTCCCGACCAGGATGATTTGTATGCATTGTCGGACAATGCCATTTATTCGCTCTGCTGCGACAAGGAGAACGGCATGTGGATAGGGTCTTATTTCGGTGGAGTGAACTATTGCCCTTATCAGTGGACTTATTTCGAGAAATTCTATCCGAGAGACAATCTCAGGCATTTCGGCCGTCGTGTACGGGAAATCTGTGAAAGTAATGATGGCACCTTGTGGATAGGTACCGAAGACAAAGGCTTGTTCAATTACAATCCGGAAAACGGAAAGATAGAGCCTTTTGAGCATCCGGCCATTTATCAGAATGTCCACGGCCTTTGCCTGGACGGGGATGATTTGTGGGTGGGTACGTTCTCCGGTGGTCTGAACCGGGTGAATCTTCGGACCAGGCAGGTGAAACATTATGCCAAGGGTGAGAGTGAGAATTCCATGGTCGCCAATGACGCCTTTACCATTTGCAGGACCACTACGGGAGACGTGTGGATAGGCACCACGTCCGGTCTGTTGAAGTACAATCGCTCTACAGATGACTTTACCCGGATTCCTCAGCTGAAGAATATGTTTACTTATAACATTCTGGAGGACTTCAACGGAAATCTGTGGTTTGCTACTTTCTCCAATGGAGTGTTCTGCTACAATGTAAGAAGCCAGCAGTGGAGGAATTATCTGTCTAATGAGAATGATTCGACCTCTCTTCCCTACAATAAGGTAATCAGTATCTACGAAGACAGCAGGAAGCGTCTGTGGTTCATGACGCTGGGTGAGGGCTTTTGCCGCTACAATCCGGAAACGGACAATTTTACCCGTTATGACATGTCGAAAGGATTTCCGAGCAATACCATCTACAAGATGGTCGAGGACAAGCGGGGAAACTTATGGATTACTTCCAATTATGGTCTGGTCTGCTTCAATCCCGATACGGAGAGCAAACATGTCTATACCACGGCAAACGGGCTGCTGAGCAACCAATTTAATTTCCAGTCCGGTTACATTGACAAGAAGGGACGCATCTATTTGGGAAGTATCAACGGATTCATAGCCTTTGACCCGGAAACTTTTGTGGAGAACACTTTTCTCCCTCCCGTAGTGATTACAGATTTTTATCTGTTCAACAAACGGCTTTCGGTGGATAGTCCGGATTCTCCTTTGGAGAAGAGCATCACCTATGCGGATGAGATAGAGCTGGATGCCGACCAGAATTCTTTCTCTTTTCAGGTTGCAGCCCTGAGTTACCAGGCACCCGAAATGAATGGTCTTGAATGTAAGCTGGAAGGCTTTGACCGCGACTGGTATACGGTAGGGCGGAATTCCATCATCAACTATTCAAACCTTCCTTATGGAAGCTATACATTGCGTATAAAAGGTTCCAACAGCGATGGCAAGTGGAACGCGACGGAACGTGTGCTCGACATCCATATCCGTCCTCCTTTCTATCTCTCCACTTGGGCGTATGCTGTTTATACGGTATTGGCGTTATGTTCACTGGCTGCTGTAATTATCTATTTCAGAAAACGGACCCGGCAGAAGCATCAGCAGGCTATGGACAAGTTTGAGCGGGAAAAGGAACGGGAGTTGTATACTGCGAAGATAGACTTCTTCACGAATGTGGCGCATGAGATACGTACACCGCTTACACTGATAAAGAGTCCGCTCGAGAATGTATTGGCTTCCCGTTCTGTTTCGGATGACATCAGGGATGATTTGGAGACCATGGAACTGAACACCAACCGACTGCTTGATTTGGTGAACCAGTTGCTGGACTTCCGGAAGACGGAGACACAAGGCTTCCAATTGAATTTTGTGGAATGTGACGTGTCTGAGCTCTTACAAAAGACGTATAAGCGTTTCAAGCCTTTGGCACGTGAAAGGGGGCTGGCATTGAGTATAGAGACTCCCGAAAGCTTGTATGCTTCGGTTGATAGGGAAGGGCTTACCAAGATTATCAGCAATCTGCTGACCAATGCGATAAAGTATTCGGAGACCTATATACGCATCAGGCTATATTCGGAAGGTGAAAGACTGCTGCTTTCTGTATGCAATGACGGCCTTGTCATTCCGGTAGAGATGCGCGAGGAGATTTTCAAGCCGTTCATCCAGTATAAAACTGGTACCTTGCGCTCTGTGCCCGGCACCGGTATCGGGCTTGCACTTGCCCGTTCATTGGCCGAACTCCATGAGGGTACGTTGTGCATGGAAGATTCGATGGAGAACAACTGTTTCCTGCTGTCACTTCCGCTGAAGCACGAGCAGACGGTGGCCATGGAGCATAAAGAACCGGTAACGGGCGGGGAACCCTCTGAAGAAAGTGGTGCAGGTACTGCCTTGGAACAGCACCGGTATACTCTTTTAGTGGTGGAAGACAGTCCGGAAATGCAGGCATTTGTTGTGAAACAGCTCTTTTCGGAATATCATGTACTGACTGCCGTGAATGGGGTGGAAGCTTTGAAGGTGTTGAAGGAACATACTGTAAATCTTGTCATTTCAGACATTATGATGCCCGAGATGGATGGATTGGAGCTGTGCGAGCATCTGAAGTCCGAGCTTGACTATAGCCATATACCGATTATCCTGCTTACGGCGAAGACGACTCTTCAAGCCAAAATAGAGGGAATGAAGCTGGGGGCTGACGTATATATAGAGAAACCTTTCTCCGTGGAATATCTGAAAGTTTGTGTGGCCAATCTGCTGAACAACCGTGAGAAGCTACGGGCTTCTTTTGTCAATTCTCCCTTTGTGCAGACGGGCAGTATGGCAATGACAAAGGCAGATGAATCTTTCCTTAAAACATTGAAGGAAGTGGTGGTTGCCAATATGCAGAATCCGGATTTCTGCCTGGATGATATGGCAAGCCTGCTGAACATGAGCCGGTCGAGCCTGAACCGGAAGATAAAGGGCATATTGGATATGACTCCCAATGACTACATCCGTCTGGAGCGGTTGAAGAAAGCGGCGCAGCTTTTAAAGGAAGGAGAGTGTAAAATCAATGAGGTTTGCTATATGACCGGCTTCAATACTCCTTCCTATTTTACCAAGTGCTTCCAAAAACAATTTGGTATTCTGCCCAAAGACTTCGTGAAATGATAGCATGGAATGCTTGCTAAATATAACAATCCAATCAAATGCCCCTGAGGTGTCTCTCAGGGGCATTTTTTGGATTTATAATTGCATAGATTGAAGCGATATTTGCATTAATTTTAGCTTTATGCGGATATATTTGCATCCGAAAGCCAACAATTTATAATACTATGACCCCTATGCCTATGACGTAACAAATCCTAATCAATGTTCTATGATTGGCAGAAGTGACTAATCACTTTCTGCGGTGTATTTAAAAAGCGGGCGTTAGTTTCCGCATAGTTTTAAAATCTAATTCTATAAAAAATGATCAAGAAAATCTTATTCTTATTCTTTGTTGTGTTTGCAGCTACCGCTTATTCACAAGATGTGACCATAACGGGAACGGTGACGGATGCAAATAGTGAGCCTTTGGTGGGCGTGAATGTATTGGTGAAGGGTACTACCACGGGTGCCATTACCGATATTGACGGTAATTTCTCAGTGAGTGGAAAAAAAGGAAGTACACTCGTTTTCTCTTATATCGGTATGCTTACGCAGGAAGTTGTCTATAAGGGAACTGCCTTGCGCGTGGTGATGAAAGATGATTCGAAAGCACTGGAAGAAGTGGTTGTCATCGGTTATCAGACGGTGAAGAAGTCCGACTTGACCGGAGCGGTTGCCGTGGTTGATACCAAGGAAATGAAGAAAAGCGCTGCAGGAACACTGGTCAGCCAGATGCAGGGTTTGGCAACCGGTATTAACGTACGCAGTAGCGGTAGGGCGGGCGAAGATGCCTCTATTGAAATTCGCGGTGTCGGTTCTTTGAGTAATAACTCTCCGTTGTGGGTAATTGATGGTATGATTACAGATCCGGGAGTTGACTTCAACCCTGCAGATGCAGAATCCATCCAGATTCTGAAGGACGCTTCTGCTGCTGCCATCTACGGTTCGCGTGCTGCCAATGGTGTGATTATCGTTACTACCAAGAAGGGTACGAAAGGTCCCATGAAGGTGAATGTAAGCGTAAAGGAAACATTGGAATGGAGCCCGAAATTTGATTTGATGAATGCGGCAGAATATATCAAGTATAATGATATTGCCTATAATGAAGCTATCAAAGATGGCATTGCTACTGTAAACAGCACTCAGAAACACTCACAGTATGATACCAACTGGCAGGATGAAGTGTTGAAGACCGCATTGGTGCAGGACTACAACGTATCACTCTCCGGTGGCGGTGACTCCGGTAGTTATTTTGTATCAGCCGGCTACTATAACAATGACGGCGTTTCTTATGGAAATACTTTCGACCGTTATAGCTTCCGTGTCAATACACAAGGTAAAAAGGGCTGGTTCTCTTTTGGTGAAAACTTGGCTTATTCACTCACAAACACAGACCCGAACCAGACCAATACCTACAATGACTTTTTGCGTATGATGCCTACCATTCCTATCTATGATGAGAATAACCCGGGTGGATATGGCTATGGTGATGCTGCCAAATACAATACTTTTGGTGTGAACCCGATTGCCCGTGAAGATTTGGAATACCGTCATTTCCGCCAGAATCGTCTGAATGGTTCTTTATGGTTGGAATTCAAGCCATTCGAATTCCTTTCCTATAAATTCAATGGTGGTATTGACCTTTACTTTTATGAGAATTCATGGTTCCGTGGAGAAGGTAACTGGACTCAGAATCAGGAACACCGTGATCCGGAAAGCCAGAAGGCGCGTGACAATACCTACAACATGTTGATTGAGCACACGTTGAACTTCAATAAGGATTTTGGCAAGCATCATGTGGATGCTGTAGTCGGTACTACTTACCAGCACCATGAATGGGAAGGCTTGTGGGCTTCCCGTCTGAACTTCCCGATGTTGGGTAACGGTGATTATCTGACAGTATTGAATGCCGGACAAAGCAACCAGCAGAATTCAAACAGTATCAGTGAGAATGCGATGATTTCTTATTTGGGACGTGCGAACTACATTTATGATGATAAATACTATCTGACTGCCACCTTCCGTCGTGACGGAACTTCCCGTCTGGCTAAGGAAAACCGTTGGGGTAATTTCCCGTCATTCTCCGGTGCCTGGAGAATTTCAAAAGAGGAATTCTTTGATGTGCCTTGGATTAATGATTTGAAGATTAGAGGTAACTGGGGCCGTCTTGGTAACTCTTCCATTGGCGATTGGGATTATATTGGAACTATCAATCAGAGTATTGTAACTGTATTCGGAGGTGCTATTGTTCCGGGTTCTACTCAGGTGAAACTTGTGAATGCAGGTCTTGTTTGGGAAACGAAAGAAACGGTGAATGTAGGTTTTGATGCCAGCTTCCTTAACCAGCGCTTGACTGTCAGCGCAGAGTATTACAACTCAAAGACCAGTGATGTATTGGCAGAGACTCCGATTGCCATTTCTACCGGTAACCAAGGAGGTTCTCCATGGAAAAATGCTGCCAGCTTGCGCAACAAGGGCTTCGAGTTTACACTTGGTTGGAAAGACCAGATTTCGGACTTTAAGTATAGCGCTTTGCTGAATGTGACTACTATGGATAACGAAGTATTGAGCTTGGGCCGTGATGGTACTAATAGGGATTATATTGATTCCGGTCAGGCAAGAACCAAACCGGGCAGATCTTTGGCTGAATTTTATTTGAGAAAGACAGACGGTATTTTCAAGACACAAGAACAGATTGATAATTATGTGACATCTACGGGTACCCCCATTATGATTGAGGGAAAGCGTCCTCAATTGGGAGATGTCAAGTATCTCGATTTGAATGATGATGGAGAGATTACTGATGCCGACCGTGGTTATTGTGGTAGCCCCTGGGCCAAGATGCAAATGTCATTGGTATTCAATGCAGAATGGAAGAACTTCGATTTCAGTATGATGTGGAATGGTCAGTTCGGCAATAAGATATACAACGTATCCCGCTGGCAAGGACGTCTGTTTGCAGACAACTCCAACTATATCCGTTTTAAAAAGGGTGAAGAACCTTACCAGGTAAATCCTAACTCCAATACCCCGCGTATCATTTACGGTGATTTCCGCAACTCCCGTGATGCCGACCGTTTCCTGGAGAATGGCTCTTACTTCCGTATGAAGAACATTTCCATTGGATATAACTTCAGACAAGATTGGTTGAAGAATTTGGGAGTCGAGAAGCTCCGGCTGTTTGCTACCGGCAGCAATTTGATTACCATCACCGGATATTCCGGCTTGGATCCTGACTTCAAGGGTGCGAATTCCGTTTGGAACAGTGGTACGGACAGCTTTGCATATCCCAATACCCGTTCGGTAATGTTTGGATTGGATTTGACCTTTTAACTTATAAATCAGCTTATAAATTATGAAAAAGATATATTATGGATTAATGCTTGCAGGTGCCTTGACGTTGTGCACCGGATGCAGTTCGAGTTTATTGGATATTGATAATCCCAATGAAGTGACCAATGATACTTATTGGAATAAGCCGGAAGATGCGACAGCCGGTGTGAATGCCTGCTACAGTTTTCTTTATAAGGAAGGTACTTGGATGCGTTGGCTCTCTTTCCGCTATGATTTGACTTCGGACGAAGGATGGAGTTCTTCTCCTTGGATTGAATTGGGCGACTGGACACGTTTCCTTTACAACAACTATAATTTTTATGAAGGCAACAACATACATTGGGAGCATTTCTATGTAGGTATTTTCCGTTGTAATCAGGTGTTGGCTCATGTTCCTTCTATCGAAATGGATGAGACGACGAAAAACCAGGTACTGGCACAAGCTTCTTTCTTGCGTGCATTGTGGTATTTTCAGGTAAATCTGTTGTGGGATAAAGGAACTATGCCGTTGGAGCCTAAAGATGCTTCCTATATACCGGAAGATGCTTCCGAGCAGGAAATATGGGACCAGGTAGAGAAAGATTTGACTTTTGCCATGCAGTATCTGCCGGAATCTTGGGATGCTGCCAATCTGGGACGTGCTACCAAAGGTGCTGCCAAGGCATTGTTGGGCAAGGCTTATATGCAACAACATAAGTATGACAAGGCAAAGGAACAGTTGCAATGGCTGATTGATAAAGAGGGCTCTTTGTACGGTCTTATTGCCAACCGTGAGGATAACTTCACCGACTTGGACGAGAACAACAAGGAAGGCATCTTTGAAATTCAGTTCGATGACCAGAACAAGGGTGGCACGGGTAATGACGCCAGTATGGCATTCGGTTTCCAGCGTACTCAGTTCTATGCTCCGAGTGGTATAGGTTGGGGAGACGGTAAGGCACGCCGCTGGCTGGTAGACGAGTTCTTGAAAGAGAAGCGTGTGGACGGAAAGAACGACTTGCGTTTGTACGGTAGCATTTTGTACCGTGGATTCTCACAAGACTTCCCCGACCAGCCGAAAAGTTACTATAGATTTGAAAATGCCGATTGGAATGACGGTTGGGGAACTGACCCGGAAGACTGCTATATCCGTAAATACAATACTTCGTACTATCGTAGTGCAGAAGATTATTTTGCCCGTAACAACTATCGTATCATGCGTTACGCAGATATACTGATGAACTATGCAGAGTGTCTTGTTGAAACGGGAACCAATCCTGCCGATGCTGCTGTTTATGTGGACAAGGTAAGAGAACGTGCCGGTCTGGCCAAGTTGGAAGACAGTCAGTGGAAAGACTGCTTGAGCTCTAAAGATGCCTTTATCAAGCGTCTGCAGATGGAACGTACATTGGAACTCTGTTTCGAAGGTTGGCGTTGGGCTGACTTGAAGCGTTGGGGATTACTTGATTCCCAGGCTGGAATTGATGAACTGAAAGCTCGTGACAAGGACTTTGACAACTTTATTGTCGGCAAGCACAGACGTCTGCCTATTCCAAGAGATGAGGTGGAAAACAGCACAGTAGGTGGTGTTGCACATCTTACTCAGAATCCTAACTATTAATAACCGAAGAAGGCTATGCCCGGAAGCCTGTTCCCATTCAGGATGCTTCCGGCATAGCCTTTTCTTTCTTAAATCTTATACCATATGCTTGTCTGTAAAAAACTACTATTACCATTCGCTTTTGCTTGCTGCGGCAGCTTGTTTGCGCAGAACATCCAGAATCCGGTACTTCCGGGAGTGGCGGATGCCGGCGTAATGAAATACAACGGCAAATACTATATTGGCGGGGTCCGTACAAACGGGGATTTCTATGTGTCCGATGACCTGGTTCATTGGGGGAAACCTATCCATGTCGTATCCATGGACAATGACTGGACCAGAGGCAGCGGAGCCGGAAATGACCAGATTCATGCCAATGACATGTTCTATCTGAACGGAGATTTTCATTTGTACTGGTCGGTCAATTATTGGGGGAAGGACAAGCATGCCGTTCACATTGTACATGCGCAGAGCAAAGATGTCTTGGGCGCTTATGCAGAACCGAACAAGAAGACATGGATGGATAACCGTATCGACCCCAAAGTTTTCAGAGATGATGACGGGCAACTATACATGTATATGGTACGCTTTACCGATGGGAATACCATCTGGGGACGTAAAATGAAGAACCCGGCAGAATTTGCCGGCGAACCGGTGTGCCAGTTCGCCTCATTGCCGGACACATGGGAAACGATGGATAACAGAGTGGCGGAGGGACCGTGGGTCATGAAGTATAGAGACCGCTACTATATGATGTACAATGCCAACCACACCTCTACAGAGTGGGGCAATTATCAGTTGGGAGTTGCTGAGGCAGACTCTCCTTTAGGTTTTCAAAATGGTAATAAATATAGCTATCCGGTTGTAGGCTGCAATCAGACACAACTGGAGGAGAAGCAAGTGGATTTATTGCGGTATGGCCGCACGTATGAGCCGTTGTTTGCTTATACGGAGAGCAAACCGGGAAGCGATTGGACAAAAGTGACCTACGATGACTCCGGCTGGGCGAGGGGGGAGACCGGCTTTTCGTCCCGTGAAGTGAAAGGTTCCACCACCCGGCATCTGGGCACCTTGTGGAATACGCCCTCCTTATGGTTGCGAAAGACTTTCTCTGCCGGTAGCGAAACCGGCAACCTGGCATTGCGTGTCGCTCACGACGGAGATACCCGGATTTATCTGAACGGAACACTTGTCTACGAGAAGCAGGGGCGTGATTATTGTATCGTGAACCTGGACAAGAAGCTGCGTGCTGCTTTGAAGGAAGGCACGAATCTGCTTGCCGTAGAAACAAACAAGGGACGTTCGCAATTCTTCGACGTTTCTCTGTTCGATATGAAAGACGGTATTGCCGATGATATTCTGATGACTCCCGGTCAGCCCAATATTTTGAGAGGCCCCAACGGATTTGAATGGTGGCTGATTTATATGGCAAACAAGAACGATGAGCATCGGGGGCAATATATCAACCGTGTCCAGTTCTTCGACAAGACGTTGTTTGTGGATGGTATCACCGGCCCTCGCACGGCAGGTTATCATCCCGAACCTTCGATGCCTACCTTTGCGGGTAAAGGCGAGACAGCTTCGTTCGGTGTGTTGCAACAAGTACAGCCGTCCGTGGCTTACTTGTTCGAGACGGGAGTCAAGACCGAGGGTGGAGCCGGCATCGTTGCCTGGTGGAAGGATGCGGATAACTGTGCCTATGTCGGTCTGGATGCCGAGAACCGGAGCTGGTACCTGCGTACACTTGTCGGCGGTAAGGAAAATAAGGAATCCTATGCCCTGCCTGAAGATTTCCGTTGGGGTGTGTACCATCATCTGCGCATTGAGCGTAACGGTGGCTGTCTGAAGATTTGGCTGGATGAGATTCCCGCACCGGGGAGACATGTCTTTGCAGAGGCTCTTCCGGTAGAAGAAGCGGGTGTTCCCGGAGTATTTGACGAGACAAAGTCTGCCTTGTTCGAAGGGGCTACCTATACCATCGGCTTCGATGATGTGCATTTCCAGCTTTCGGGGAATGAGGAGTTGTTGAAGGGCGATTTCTTGAACGATTATGAATTCAGCTTCCAGTTGTCCGGCTTGTCCGGACAAGACAAGGCAGGAAGCTATCCGGTTTATGTGGATAAGGATAACTATGTGAAGGCTCAGTTCGATGGCATCACCCGTATGCTCGAGGTGACAGCCGTGAAGAAAGGGAAAACTGCCTGGAAGAAGGAATTCCCGTTGGGATGCCTGCAAACGCTCTATCCGGATGTGAAGTATACCGACTTCATTGAGAAAGGTTATCGTTTTGCCGCACCTGCATGGTTGGATACACTTTACCTGAACCGTCACGAAGCAGGCAATAAATCCGAATTTGTGGATGACATGTTCGGCAAGTTCGACATAGAATACCTGAATGGCGGCGAATGGCATCCGATAGAAAACAAAGATAGGGGGATAGCAGAACATCCTGCATATAATTATTGTACCTTTACTCCGGTAAAGGCAGAAGGCATCCGCTTCATCAACAAGGAGGCGGAGGATTTGGAACGCCATATCTATAAGATAGGTGTACATGAATTGTGGAAGGAATCCTATAATTTCCGTGCCGTGCGTCGTGCAGACAAGCTGTATCTGTTTGTCGACGGCAGGGAGCTGGGAGCTTTGGATATACGCTACCCTGCATCCCGCATCGGATTCTGTTCGGAGGGCGGCTCTCCGGTTTATAGTGGTACGTTGTATTATCATGTAGGGCAGAGGCGCGATTAGACGCAATCGTGGGATGTGCCGTTCCGTATATATGTAATGAAAGATGTATATAGAAGCCGGTGCTTGTATTTCCTTGTGAATCAGTGTGATGGACTGGGGTGATTCAGTATACGACTGAATGTATTTCAGTATACGATTGAATAGGATTCAGTATACGACTGAATAGGGTTCAATATACGGGTGTAACGGAACATCTTCTTGAAAGTAAATATTTATCATCATAACAATTGTTTAAGAAAGAATCATGAAAAAGAATTTTATATGTATGTATCTGTTTCTGTTGGCCACGCTGGCTTCCTGCCAGTCCTGCTCTTCAGACTATAAGGATGTGGACGATATTGTTGTCGAAGGAGTTGAAACGCCGGTGCTTTTGGGCGACCCGTTCATCATGTTGCACGATGGCACTTACTATGCCTATGGCACCCATGCGGATGACGGCATCGAAGTCTATACCTCCGATGATTTGAAAACTTGGAAGTATAAGGGCATGGCGCTCCAGAAGAAGGATGTCTGGGCCGATCGCTGGTTCTGGGCACCGGAGGTCTACGAAGTGAACGGGAAGTTCTATATGTATTACTCGGCAGACGAGCATATCTGTGTGGCAACAGCAGACTCACCTGCAGGACCATTTACCCAAAGTAAGAAGGAACCGATGATTGCCGATGAGAAATGCATTGACAACTCTCTGTTTATTGATGATGACGGCACGCCTTATCTCTTCTTCGACCGTTTCAACGACGGGCTCAACATCTGGGTGGCCGAATTGGAGAAAGACCTCATGACTATCAAGAAGGAGACCATGCACCCTTGCATCCACGTCTCTCAGGCATGGGAGGAAGTGTGGCCCCGCGTGAATGAAGGTCCGTTTGTCATCAAGCACAATGGACTCTACTATATGACCTATTCCGCCAACAGCTATGAGAGTCCTTTCTACGGCATAGGTTGCGCCACAGCTACCGATTTGATGGGTACTTGGACCAAATACGAGGAGAATCCTTTGCTGCAGAAACCCGGAGAACTGGTTGGGGTGGGGCACAGTGCCACCTTCACCGACAAGGCGGGCAAGCTTCGTATCGTTTTCCATGCCCATAAGGACAAGAGTAGCATCCATCCGCGCGCCATGTACATCAGTGACGTTTCTTTCGAGAAAGTGGACGGTGTGGACCGCATGAGAATCAGCAAGGACTATATGACACCCAAAATAGTAAAATAAGAGATGGATATGAAGAAGAATTATATATTGCTGCTGTTGCTTTGTCTTTGCTTTGCAGGCTGCAAGGAGAAGACGGTTGTAGAATCAGACTATCTGCCGATTGCCGACCCTTACGTAATGCTTTACGACGGCAAGTATTATGCTTACGGCACCGGAGGTACGGTGGAGGGGGAGGGCTTTGCCTGCTTCTCTTCCGATGACCTGAAAAGCTGGACGCGTGAAGGCCAGGCATTGTCGGCTACCGACTCCTACGGCACGTGGGGATTCTGGGCACCGGAAGTCTACTACATCGGGTCGAAGAAGAAGTTCTATCTGTTCTATTCCACCGAAGAGCATATCTGCGTGGCAACGGCAGATGTTCCCCAAGGCCCGTTCCGTCAGGAAGTGAAGCAGCCGATATGGGATGAGAAGAGTATCGATACCTCTCTATTCATTGATGATGACGGTACGCCTTACCTTTATTTCGTGCGTTTTACAGATGGCAACGTTATTTGGGTGGCAGAGATGAACGATGATTTGACCGGCATTAAGCAGGAAACACTGACGGAGTGCATTAAGGTGGGAGAGCCTTGGGAACTTTCGCAGGACAAGCCTGCTAAGGTGGCCGAAGGTCCTTCAATTTTGAAGAAAGAGGGTGTCTACTACCTGGTTTATTCAGCCAATCACTTTGAAAGCAAGAACTACGGAGTGGGTTACGCGACTTCGAACAGCCCGATGGGACCGTGGAAGAAATACGAGGGAAATCCGATTCTGCAACATGCCGACGGCTTGATGGGTACCGGTCATGGAGCACCCTTCTGCTGTAAGGACGGTAGCTGGAAATACATTTTCCATGCACATTGGGATTCCACGAAAGTACAGCCGCGCACTTCGTATATCAAGGATTTTGCCATTTCCGACCAGGGAACGGTTTCTATCGGTGGCTCTCTTATCCGTCCGCAGGTATTGGGCAGTACATCACTCGAAAAGTAAAATGAAAGAATGAAAAGAATACATTGTATGAAGAAGTTTCTTGTATTATCAGTGTTATGCAGTCTGATAGCCTGTTCCTCGTCATCGGCTACAAAAGAGGATAAACCGGAAGAACAACAGCCGAAGAATGTCTATCGCAATCCGGTGATAGATTATAGTTTGCCAGACCCTTCTGTCATTGAGGGAGATGATGGATACTACTATTTGTATGCCACCGAGGACATACGCAATCTGCCGATTCACCGTTCCAAGAACCTGGTGGATTGGGAGTATGTAGGTACTGCCTTTACGGACCGTACGCGGCCTGATTTTGAGCCGAACGGCGGTTTGTGGGCGCCGGACATCAACAAGATAGGTGATAAATACGTGCTCTATTATTCTATGTCTGTTTGGGGAGGCGAGTTAACTTGCGGCATCGGTTGTGCTACTGCCGATAAGCCTGAGGGACCTTTTACGGACCACGGAAAGATGTTCCGCAGCAATGAAATCAATGTACAGAACTCCATCGACCCTTTCTATATAGAGGATGGAGGGAAGAAATATCTTTTCTGGGGCAGTTTTCGAGGAATCTATGCGATTGAACTGTCTGATGACGGACTCTCTCTGAAGGACGGCGCCACACCGCAGCAAGTGGCAGGAACCGCTTACGAAGGTACCTATATTCACAAGAAGGACGGGCATTACTACTTCTTCGCTTCCATAGGAAGTTGTTGTGAGGGATTGAAGAGTACTTACACTACTGTTGTAGGCCGTTCAGATAATCTTTTCGGCCCCTATGTCGACAAGAATGGCGGTAGCATGATGGATAACAAGCACGAAGTGCTGATTCAGAAAAGCAATTCCTTTGTGGGTACCGGTCATAATTCGGAGATTGTGACGGACAATGCCGGCAATGACTGGTTCTTCTATCATGCGGTGAGCACAAAGAAGCCTGAAGGCCGTGTATTGATGTTGGATAAGATTAGCTGGGAAGACGGATGGCCGACGGTAGAAGGCTCCGTTGCATCCACGGAAGCGGAGAAACCGAAATTCTGACAAGTATGAAGAAATCTATTTTAATCTCCTTGTTGGCCCTATTGATGATGGGCTGTCAAGTATCGGGTGGCAGTTCCTTGAAAGTGGAGGAAACCACTGTTGAAATGCGGAAGAATCCCGAAGGAGTAGCTGTATCGGCTCCCCGTTTCTCATGGCAACTGGTAACCGACAAGCAGGATGTGATGCAGACTGCTTATCAGATTGAAGTGGCGGACTCGGAAAAGGGCTTGCAGGCCGGCTCCGGGCTGGTATGGAACAGCGGTCGTGTGGAGTCTGGCCAATCGGTGCTAGTGAAGTACGCAGGGGCGTCTTTGGAGTCGGGACAGAAATATTGGTGGCGTGTCACTGTATGGACAAATACCGGTGACAAGGCGCAAAGTAGTATCCAATATTGGTCAATGGCTTTGCTGGACAGTTCGGACTGGAAAGCCGGCTGGATTGGACTGAACGACAGTACAAACTTGAAACTGGACGGTGAGCGGACCATCCTTCCGGCACGTTATCTGCGGAAGGAGTTTGATTTGCCGTCACAGCCGAAGCGTGCAGTCCTTTATGTTTCGGGAGTAGGCTCTTCCGTATGCTATATGAATGGCGAGAGGATTGGAAATGATGTATTCGGTCCTTTGCCTACCTGGTACGATGCTTCTGTATCTTATCTGACCTATGATGTCACCCCCTTGTTGAAGTCCGGTACCAATGCGATAGGCGTGGCTCTGGGCAACGGCCGCTATTTTTCCATGCGCGCCAATGGGATGGTAGGTTTTGGTTTGCCCCGTCTCATGGCGCAGTTGAATATAGAGTGCGACAATGGTGAGACGGTGTCGGTAGCCAGCGATGACTCCTGGAAAGTGACGAACTGCGGTCCTATAACCGCAAACAACGAGTTTGACGGTGAACATTACGATGCCCGCTTGGAATTGGGTAAATGGACGGAAAGCGGCTATGATGATTCCGGATGGCAGTTGGCCGAACGGATGGAGGCTCCCAAAGGAAAACTTGTGGCACAGCTCTCTCCGAGTCTGAAGGTGATGGAGGAAATAAAGCCAATATCCGTTAAATCGGTAGGTGATGGAAGATATATCGTGGATATGGGGCAGAATATGGTAGGAATACAGCAGGTGAAACTGCGTGGCAAGAAGGACAAGCCCATTACCATGCGTTTTGCCGAAGTGCTGAAGGACAATGGTACGGAACTGTATCTTGACAACCTGCGCAGTGCCCTTGTCACGGATATTTATACTCCTGCCGCTGACGGTGAGTTTGTTTGGGAACCGTTGTTTGTTTACCATGGTTTCCGTTTTATGGAAATATCCGGTTTGGACTATGAACCGGCAGCGGATGATTTCATCGGTAAGGTGGTGTATGATGAAATGGCAACGAACGGTACGTTCGAGACTTCCGAGGAGTTGATTAACAGAATTCACAAGAATGCCTATTGGGGAATCCGTGGAAACTATCGCGGTATGCCTACCGACTGCCCCCAGCGTGATGAACGTCTTGGATGGCTGGGCGACCGCACTACCGGTGCCTATGGTGAAAGTTTCATTTTCGGCAATGCCTTGATGTATAAGAAGTGGCTGGTGGATATAGAAGAGTCCATGAATGAAAATGGAAGTATCTCTGTGGTATCTCCCCGTTACTGGACCATCTTCCATGATGACGTGACTTGGCCGGCTGCCTATTTTTACGTAGCCGACATGCTTTACCGCCAGTTTGGCGATGATAGCTCCATCAAAGGGCGCTATCCGTCCATGAAGCGCTGGGTAAACCACATGACGGAGACCAAAATGAAGGACTATATTCTGGTGAAGGATGAATACGGGGATTGGTGCATGCCTCCCGAGTCGCCGGAGCTGATTCATTCGGAGGACCCTGCCCGTAAGACGAACGGTGAAGTGTTGAGTACAACGGTGTTTTACAGTATTCTGCAACTGATGGAGAAGTTCGCGCAAATGAACGGACTTCCGGCAGATGCTGAAGAGTATGCAGCACTTGCCATTAAGGTCAAGGACGCTTATAACAAGAAATTCTTCAATACTGAGACTGCACAGTATGACAACAATACGGTGACGGCAAACCTGCTTTCCCTTAGACTGGGCCTGGTTCCCGACGGATATGAAGATAAAGTATTTGCCAATGTCGTGGAGAAGACGGAAAAAGACTGTAAGGGACATGTCAGTGCCGGTGTGCTTGGCATCCAGCATCTGATGCGCGGACTTACCGAGTACGGTGGACTGGAACTTGCCTATAAGATAGTGACCAATGACACTTATCCCTCATGGGGCTACATGATTAAGAAGGGTGCAACCACCATTTGGGAATTATGGAATGGTGACACGGCAAATCCGGCGATGAATTCAAGAAACCATGTGATGCTTTTGGGAGATCTGCTGATATGGTTCTATGAGGATCTTGCCGGCATAAAGAATACTCCCGCTTCCGTCGGGTTCAAGCAGATTCTGATGGAACCGGTATTCCCGGAAAAACTGAATTATGTGAATGCTTCGCATGTATCGCCTTATGGCAGGATAGGGAGTTCCTGGAAACGTGACGGCAATAAGCTGGAGTGGAACGTTGAGATTCCCGCCAATACAACCGCTACGATCAAGCTGCCGCTTGACTTCCATGTACAGGTAGATGCCGGTCAGGCGGGGATTCATTCCGTGGAGGAGGCTGACGGTAAGCTGGTAGTCGAATTGGGCTCCGGCAAGTATGTATTCATGTCTGAATGATATTTTCTAACAACAATAAAACAGATGTAACTATGAGACTAAAAAGATTGTTTTTGGGGGTAATGCTTTTGGTGGGCATTACGGGTGCCGGAGCGACAAATGCTGCTCCGGAAGACATCTCTGCTTCTATTTCCTTGAAAGTGCCGGGGAATGATGCCAAGCAATATACCGCAAAGATCGGAAGAGCGTCGTGTAGGGAAAGAGTGTAGATCTCGGTG
>OLZJ01000426.1_pt1 | contig 23150 bp, 16 predicted proteins | sample 1673951 | NCBI WGS metagenome assembly OLZJ01 (sample SAMEA103958135, study PRJEB25191) | human gut metagenome
AGGGTGTCGCTTCGCTTGCCCTGGGCTATGTGCTCCATTGGGCCTTCAGCCCGCATTTGCTAAATCCGAAAGTTGAGTATATAATACTGCCCACCTAACACCCTCCCAATCTCTAAATGGGGGCGACGCGTCCCGCTTCGGCAAGTAAAACTGCTGCACAAGCAGATACCCCGAGGCGGGACGCCTCGCCCCCATTAGTGCTTGGGTCGGTGCTTGGGCAAACACTTGAATCTGTTTGAACGGCTTGTGCTGACACTTGGCCATGCACCTCCTGTCACACTAAGCACCCATCAAAAAAGAGCCGCGCGAATCACTTCGAACGGCTCTCCAAATAAAAAAAATTACATTAACTTAAACTCGCGGGGGCTACCTACTCCCCCGCAAGTGGGGCAAGCGGAAAACTTGTGTATAATCCGCTTATATCACTGTTTGTCAATCCTCATCGGCAGACCAGTCCTCACTGTTCCAACCCTTTTCGTTTGACCACACAGCATCGGTCTTTTTTGCGTGTGTAGCTTCGGTTGAACCGCAGAGAGGCTGCAATGCTTCAAGATAGCAGATTGAAGTGCTTGCGGGAGCTATATACTGTTTCTTCATTGTTACAAACGTTTAATGTGTTTCAGTTAATTACTTTACGATATACTTCTTGCCATTCTGAATGTACAAGCCACCCTTAACAGCCTTCACTACACGACGGCCAGTAAGGTCGAAGATGGGTGCATTGACGTTGGCATTACCAGCAACTACATTGTTTACAGCTGTTACATTGCCAAAGTTCAAAGCGATAGCTGAAACCTCGGCATCAGTAAAGAATGCGCGGTTGGCAGGGATTGATGTAACAGTAGTTGAAGGTTCGAAGAAACCTACCTCTGTTTCATTGGCCTTGTTCTTACCGAATACCAAGTACTTAGTCTGTGCGTCGGTGATATCCTTAGCGAGCAAAGTACCCTTCAGAGCGCTTGTATTAGTAGCACCGTCAACATCGCCAATTGTCAAAACGGCCTTGGCAGCAGCCTCATCGCTAACGAGGAGCACACCAGTTTCCTTGGCAAAGTTTGCAGTCTCGGTCATTACAGTTTGACCGTTAGCAGGTTCAGCAGCAGTGTAAGCCTTAGCACCACTTACTGCGCTTACGCCGAAGGGGAGATAAGCAGTAGCGTATGACTTGCTTTCTACAGGATTGAGAGCTACCTCGATATCGTCAGCTTCTACAAGTTTCCAAGCCCAAGCACCATTAGAATAATCTGGTCTGCTATTAACGTCGTACCAACCACATACAGCATAAGGATCACCCTTTGTAGGTTCATTGGGGTGATTTTCTGCGAAGAGACATTGTTTATCGTGTTCCCCTACGACATGAAGAGCTTTCTGTGTACTGATACTGCCTTCCTTTATTTCAAACTTATCTGAAGGAGTTCCTACCAATTTTGCACGTGCATCTCCAGCACGTACATTATTCAAGTAGCCATTGCCGTTCATGTTCTTCAAGTAATAACCACCTTCAGTCTTTTCGAACTTCCAGATTTGGTCAACATTACCCTTTGAGAACGGAGCAGTTACTACATTGTTAGTGCCTCTTGTCAAAGTTGTGTAAGTAGGATCAGACGCTTTATTATCAGCATCTTTGTTACCTGTTTTTGGTGATACGCAAACGAGACGATAGTACTTGTTCACGTCAAGTGCATGACCTGCGACAGGAAGTTCGCTATTTATCTTATTCAAGACCTCTTCCATTGTTGTTGACGAAGCCATGTTCTGATGGAAAGCCTCTGCATTTTGTGCGTCAAAACCACCTACTAAAAGGCCGCCCTCATACACGTCAGGAGTACCTTTAACCTGCATCTGCTTAGCCTCGTCAAGCGTAGCCTCTACAATAGTCCATGATGAAGGACCCGCTTCCTTACCAAATCCGGTCTCTTGATAATCAATTATGTTGCCGCTCACGCCACTACCGCCAGAATGTCCTTCTGCATGAAGTGTTTGTGCACCTTGTACTCGAATGTTTACCACATTAGGAGCATACCATGCAATTTCTACAAACCCAGCAGTCTTAGACATAGACCGACTTGAATTGAAATATGTCTTCGTGTCAACTGTCTGTAATTTGTAACCACGACCCCAAGGAGTAAAGAACCAATATGAAGCAGCGTTTGTTACATCATATTTTCCCCACTTTGTGGTAGTACCTTCATGATAAATGGCTTTTGCTTCAGTAAAACTGGTGTTTGCCGACTTAATACAGTACAATACACCTGCCTTGGGCATATTGGGTTGCAAATCCAATGCTGCAAAATAGTAATCACCAGCCTTAGAAGAACTATTGTTCAACACAGTTTGTGCAGCAGTTATAGCCGACTGTGAATAGTAACCCACCTTGTCGTCAGCAACAAATGATTGAGCGGCTGTGATTTTCTCACTAAGTGCAGTTTTGTAAGCATCGGCATTTGTATTGTCATCAGCCTCAACCGTTGCTTCATCAACAGCATAGAATTTAACTTTACTACCATCGTCAGTAGCTGCACCGCCGTTATTCCAATAGCCAAGATAACCAGCACGCTGATTCCAATAGAGATTCTGACTATCCTTAAGTTTTACCTTGTAAATTACTGTTTGATCTTGCATCAAAGAAATATCAAACGTTGTGCCCACTTCTGTTGCAGAACTGGCTGTTGTTGCAGCATAGAAACATGCACGTGTCCCATCAAAGCCATCTGAGGTTGTAGTTTGAGAGAGTCCCAACACCTTGTTAGGACCAGCTGCGCGATTGTAAAGTTTATAGCCATTTTCGCCATCAGCTACAATACACCAATATGCGCCTGCACCAGTCGGAGCTTCTGTTGCAGCAGCTCTAACGTTACCATTAACATCGGCATCATATGCTGACAAATATTTTTCTCTAAGCGACATCTTATACCACTTGGTGTCAGATGCCCAACTGCCATTACTTGGCGCGCTTGAAGCCTCGAAAGCGTCCTGCGCACTTGCCGTCACCCCTGCAGATGCAAGAAGCAACGACAACAAGAAAGTAATTTTCTTCATGCTTTTGTTGTTTTTATTAGGTTTGTAAAAAGTGTTGTTTCCACTAAAGATTTATTCTCTATCAAGTTAGATATGTGCACTAACGCAAGGGGCGTTGCACACACGATACTGACAAACAATACTTTACATTAACAAAATATTTTTATAGATATGTTAGTATAGATGTCTGTATTAACGCTGCAAATATATGGTGCATTTCCCAAAATACCAAACGGGGGGGTAAAAGTATGTTAACAGATTAAATTTCTCGGCATAAGTGTTAATCAAACGAGGATTTTGGCACCAGCAGACTGACACTTAATACATTTTTTCGTTTTTCGGGGGAGGAAAGGCGCGTCAGCGGACGGGGACGCGGATTGTGCTATGGGGAAGTGTGTTTTGCGATGGTAAAAGGAGGAAAAACTGGTACGGGAGGGAGGTTATACGATAACGGGAGGTAGTCGTTTCAGTTGCTCTAACCAAAAAATCGCTCCCCCTATGGCGAAAAATGTAAGTGGTATAACCAATCATGCAAACAGGTGCTGCCGTGTATAATGAGGGGGGCAGGCAGACGTGCAGGTAAGTGCAGGCAGGCGCGTAGAAACAATAATTTGCGTCTGGGGAAACAATAAAATGGAACGGACGCAAGCACTAAACGCTACCTCTAAACGCTACCTCTAAACGCTACCTCTAATGGGGGTGACGCGTCTCGCGTCGGAAAAATTGCAATGTTCATACACTAAATAAAGGCTCACAGACAGCAGTAATTACACTTCTGTCCGTGAGCCTTTGACTTGATTCCCGACGCGAGACGCGTCGCCACCATTAGTGCTTGCGTTTCGTGCTTGCTTTTAGAGAGCACTAAACGCTACCACTAAACGCAATCTCTAAACGCTACCACTAAACGCTACCTCTAATGGGGGCGACGCGTCTCGCGTCGGGAAAGTTGCAATGTTCACACACTAAATAAAGGCTCACAGACAGCAGTAATTACACTCCTGTCTGTGAACCTTTGACTTGATTCCCGACGCGAGACGCGTCGCCCCCATTAGAGGTAGCGTTTAGTGATAGCGTTGCGTCAATCAGGCAATTCGTCGAAAAGCGAGGGCGTGGCGTCGTCCGGGGTGTCGCTGGTGGCGGTGGTGTCGCTGGCATCATCATCGGACCCGGCGGCATCAGCCCCAGCTTCCGCCGGTTCGGGGAAACGCAACGGTTCGAGTTCCTCAATTTTATCGACCGTGCAGGTGGTGATGCGCTTGCCCTTGGCCTTGTAACTCTTTACACCGATGAATGGCTCCACATCAAGCTCCATGGGGTCGCGGAAAGCATCGCCGCCGCCATAGGTGACGAGCAAGCGCGGATATACCTGGTCGGTGAGCAGCACAAAGCGCGAGTTGGCATTGTCGCCAAGGAAACTCTGCGGACGGGCCTGCGTGCAGCGCTCCAAGGTGAAACGCTTGACGTAGGGGAAATTCTGCTGGTCGGCATCGAAGAGCACCGCCGTCCACACCTTGTGCTCGTCAAACTTCTCCACACGCAGTATGCCCGTAGGCTCGTAGTGGTTGTTGAGGTCGAAGTTGGTGGTGTAGAACTGGCCGCTCTGCAAGATGACGAGCACGTAATCGTCGGAGTGGAACTCGCCAAGGTACTGGCCGCGGCCGTCGTAGTTGAGTCGCTGCACATCGTGGTCGAACCACACCTTGCGGCCGCCAAGGGTTGAGGCACCGTGGGCCTTGAGCGTGATTTTGTGCACATCGACACGTGTGAGCAGATTGCCACGGCTCTGTCGCCCCTTGACGAGTATCTCGCCAAAGTCGCGGTCCATGCTGATGCGCTTGAGCTTGGGGTTGGGCCTGAAGGTGACCTTGATGGTTTCGGCCTCGCCATTGGGGTTGGCCGTAAAGTAGAGAATCTTGCTGCCGGGGGTGCCGGTGGTGAGGTCGTACTCGCGGTCGTGGGTGACGCTTGTCACATTGAAGCGCTTGATGTAGCAGGCATTGGTGGCGCCATCGCGGTAGACGGCATTGTAGATGGTGCGCTTGTCGCCTTTCTTAAACACGGCTATGTGCACCACCTCCACCTTCTTTTTCTTTTCGGCCTTCATGCGCTCGGTTTCGCCTATGAACACTTTGTCCTGCACACGTGTCACCTTGTAGGTGCCATCGCGGTAGAAGATGATGACATCGTCGATGGGCGAGCAGTTCTCGACAAACTCGTCCTTTTTGAGACTGGTGCCCATAAAGCCGTTTTCGCGATCGATGTAGAGTTTTTCGGTAGCCTCAATCACCTTGGTGGCCTCGATGTTGTCGAATGAGCGTATTTCGGTGCGGCGGGGGTGTTCGTGGGCGTACTTGTCGCGTATGAGGCGGAACCAGTTGGCGGTCACCTCCACCATGTTTTGCAGGTCGTGGTCGATGCGTGCCACCTCCTCCTTCATGCGGGCAATGAGCTCGTTGGCCTTTTCTTTGTTAAACTTGAGTATGCGGCCCATCTTTATTTCCATCAGGCGCAAGATGTCGTCGCGCGTTACCTCGCGGTAGAACTGCGGCTTGTAAGGCTCGAGGCGGCTGTCGATGTGGCTGACGGCGGCGTCCATGTCCTTGGCCTGCTCAAAGGCGCGGTCTTTGTAGATGCGCTCTTCGATAAATATGCGTTCGAGCGAGGCAAAGTGCAAGCTTTCCATCAGTTCGCCGCGGCGTATCATGAGTTCCTTTTCGAGCAGTGAGCGGGTGTGGTCTACCGAGCGGCGCAGCACATCGCTCACGCTGAGGAACTTTGGCTTTTTCTCGTCGATGACGCAGCAGTTGGGATTGATGCTCGTTTCGCAATCGGTAAAGGCATACAGGGCATCGATGGCCTTGTCGCTCGAGGTGCCGGGGGTGAGGTGTACGTGTATTTCGGCCTCGGCGGCGGTGTTGTCCTCCACCTTGCGTATTTTGATTTTACCCTTTTCGTTGGCTTTGAGTATGGAGTCGATAAGGGTGCTTGTAGTCTTGCCGTAGGGCACCTCGCGAATGACGAGGGTTTTGTTGTCGAGTTTTTCAATCTTGGCACGCACCTTGACGGCTCCGCCACGCATGCCGTCGTTGTAGCGCGACACATCGATGGAACCGCCCGTCTGGAAGTCGGGGTAGAGGTGGAACTCCTCACCGTGCAAATATTTGATGGCGGCCTCGCAAAGCTCGCCAAAGTTGTGGGGCAGAATTTTGGCCGACAATCCTACGGCAATGCCTTCGGCACCTTGGGCCAGGAGCAGCGGAAACTTGACGGGGAGCGACACGGGCTCCTTTTTGCGGCCGTCGTACGACATTTTCCACTCTGTGGTTTTGGGGTTGAACAGCACGTCGAGCGCAAACTTTGACAAGCGTGCCTCGATGTAACGCGGTGCGGCAGCACTGTCGCCGGTGAGTATGTTGCCCCAGTTGCCCTGGCTGTCGATGAGCAGGTTTTTTTGTCCGAGCTGCACCAGCGCGTCGCCTATTGAGGCATCGCCGTGCGGGTGGAACTGCATGGTGTGTCCCACCACGTTGGCCACCTTGTTGTAGCGGCCATCGTCGAGCAGTTTCATCGAGTGCAGAATGCGGCGCTGCACGGGTTTGAGGCCGTCGCCAAGGTGTGGCACGGCACGCTCAAGTATGACGTACGAGGCATAGTCAAGAAACCAGTTTTGATACATGCCGGTAAGCTGCAACTTGCCCTCGTCGTCCTTCACCCCGCCGGGGTGATAGTCTGAGTGGGCCGTTGTGGCATCGGCACAGTTGGTTGTTGCATCGTCCTGTGCGCCCTGTTGGGGTGCAGTGGCAGCATCGTTCAATTCGTTGTCCATGTCTTTTGTTTCGTCGCTCATCGTGTTGTATGATTGTGTGGTAAGGGGTTCCGCTTTAACGGGCAGTCGGTCCATTTGGTGTACAAAGTTACTAATTTTTTGCGGTTACGGGCTACGCGGCCACGCACAAGGGGGTTATGTTGATGGCCTTTTGCACAAAAAAAAATGGTAAATACGCGTTTCACAACGCATATTTACCTCACAGAACTTATATAGAGATGAAAAAACTATCGTAGTATGCAGGCCTGCCCACTATGGGGGCTGCCGCTGTTGTAATTACTTTACGTGTGCAAAGATAACACACTATGCGTTATGTTGCAAGTCTTTATGCAACTTTTTACCCCCCCCGTTAAGGTTATTTAATATAGCGACACGCTCATTACCTATTAGCAACCATAATGGCGTCGTCGGTCAATATTATTTCATGTTTTTTATACAGGGTTCCCACGGCGCGCTTGAAGGTTTTCTTGCTCACACCGAAGCGTTGCTGAATATCTTCGGGGGCCGAACGGTCGGTAAAGGGCAGTCGGCCTCCGGCTTGTTGCAGTTCGTGCAGCAGTTGGTCGGCAAAATCGCGGAAGCGTCCCTTGCCAATGCGTTGCAGCGAGAGGTCGAGCTTGCCGTCGGGGCGCACATTAACCACGGTGGCGGACAGCACATCGCCGGCATGGGGTTCGGCCTCGAATATCTGGTTGTCGTAAATGAGTCCCGCACAGCGGTTGTCGGCCACCACCTTGAAGCCGAGGGGTGTTTTTTGCTGTACTATGACCTCCACTTCCTGTCCGCGGTGGTAGTCGGTGGGCCTTGCGGGCTGCAGGTAGCGTTCCACCTTGGCCGAAGCCACAATGCGCTGGGTTTCGGGGTCGATGTGCACGTGCACCAAATAGCTGCGACCTTGCTGCATGGGCATCTTTTGCTCGCGGAAGGGCACGAAGAGGTCTTTCATCAAGCCCCAGTCGAGAAAGGCGCCATACTCGTTGACCCATGCCACCTTGAGGAATGCGAAATCGCCCACACGCGCCAGGGGCGTTTCGAGTGTGCCCACGAGGCGTTCACTTTGGTCGAGGTAGACAAACACCTCTACCTCGTCGCCCGGACGCATGCTGCGCTCCACATAGGTTTTGGGCATAAGTATTTCGCCCACTGTGCCGCCGTCGAGGTAGGCGCCGTGGTCGGTAAAGCGTGTAATGCGCAGGGTGTTGTATTGGCCGAGTTTTATCATAAGGCTGTGTTGGGGGTGTTGGTGATTGTGGGGGTTGCGTCGGTTGGCTGGCTGTTGATGCGTCCGTCGAGCAAGTGAATGGTGCGGTCGGTGAGCGAGGCGAGTTCCTCGTCGTGTGTGACGATGACAAAGGTTTGTCCCAGTTCGTCGCGCAGTTTGAAGAAGAGTTGGTGCAGCTCTTGCTTGTTGTGCGTGTCGAGACTGCCCGACGGCTCGTCGGCCAGTATGACATCGGGGTTGTTCATCAGGGCGCGAGCCACTGCCACACGTTGTTTTTCGCCGCCCGAGAGTTGCGCAGGTTTGTGTTGTGCACGCTCGGCCAGTCCTAAGTAGTCGAGCAGTTCGAGTGCGCGTTTGCGGCATTCGGTGCGCGGTTTGTCGGCTATCATGCCGGGTATCATCACATTTTCGAGTGCGCTGAACTCGGGCAGCAGCTGGTGAAACTGGAACACGAAGCCCAGGTGTTCGGCACGGAAACGCGAGAGTTTTTTTGACGTGAGTGCGAGCACATCGCAGCCGGCAATGTTTACCGTGCCTTCATCGGGCTTGTAAAGTGTGCCCATAATCTGCAGCAGGGTGGTTTTGCCTGCGCCGCTCGGGCCGACAATGCTCACCACCTCGCGCGGGGCGATGTCGAGGTCGATGCCCTTGAGCACCTCGAGTTTGCCAAACGACTTGTGTATGTTGCGTAGTGTGATCATGTGCATTAGGGGCTTTAACTATGTTTATTTATAGATTTCACCTTAAAAAGCATCGGCACACAGGCATAAAGTCTGCGTGCCGATTATGCTTCTATGCGAATTATCTTGTTGTAAGGCTATTGTGTGATAGGCCTTATTATTTCTTAGCAGCGGGTGCGGCTGTTGCAGCAGAGGCCGTGATGCCGAGTTTCTTCATTACTACCGAAGTGACATCGGTGCTAAGTGTCTCGTTGATTACGATGCCAGCCTGCTGCGAGGCGTTTTTGTCGATGATATAGACGTAGCCGCCCTCTTGTGCCACTGTGTTGACAGCGTTCATCACCTTCTGCATGATGGGCTGCATTTTCTTTTGCTGCTCCTGCTGGAACTTTTCAGTGTTGTCCTGCTGTGCCTGCTGCAAACGCTGGTACATATCCTGCAGTTCCTGCTGATGGCGCTCCTTTATGTTGGCGGGAGTAGCGTCGGTATCTTCCTTCTGATACTTCTCGGCCTTTGTTTGGAGTTCCTTCTGCATACCTTCAATTTCGCTCTGGTACTGCTTGCCGAGGGCCTCGATGCTTGCTTGTGCTGTTTTGAACTCGGGCATGGCTTGCATGATGGTGCCATAGTCGAAGTGTGCAAACTTTTGAGCGCAGAGGCTCAGAGGTGCTACAAAGAGCACGAGTAATAAGAGTTTCTTAAACATTTCTGTGTGATGTGTTGTTTTGTTTGATGATTTTGCCGCAAAGTTAGTGTATGACGGGAGATGGGCAAAGCGAAAAGGCAAAAAAGAAACTAAATTGATGCGCGAATGCGTTGTCAATGTGTTGCTTGCCATGCTCGCTAATGTGCTAATCTACCTGTCAGTTCGCTGATATGCTATATTCTCCCTGCCAAGTTTGGCCGCCGTGAACGCAGTTGATGTAGGGGCGCTCGCTCACAGGACCGTTGAAGCCCTGGTGGTCGCACAAGCCATACCATGGTTCGCAGCACACAAAGGGCGTGTGCACACCCTGCGGACTCCAAAAGAGCCACGCTGGGGCATTGCAAGCCACACGGGCCACCGGCTGACGGTTGCGGTCGAGTACGGTGGCCGCTGTCACCTCATGATTTTCAAAGATAAGGGCCTCGTGACTGAATGTCTCCACCGAGATGGGTATCAAGCCATCGGCATCAGTCGGAACGTTGTAAGTGTCAGGTTCAAGGCAACCTTGCTCGCCGGCGCGCAGCACATGGGTTGGGTTGCCCTCAAGTTGCAAATAGCCGTCTATGGTGTGTGACTCGTCCCAATCGGGCAATACGATGGCGGGGTGACCGCCTAACTGGAACCACAGGTCGCAGCCCGAGGGGTTGTGCACACTGAAGTCGGCCTTGAGGGTGCGGTTGTCGAGCGTGTAGGTAACGGTGAGTCTGAAGGCATAGGGGAACACCTTGAATGTGCCCACGGTGCTGCATATCTCGAAGGTGGCGCGGTCAGTCTGCACATCAATGGCGCGCCAAGTGGCACGACGCACAAAGCCATGTTTGCTTATTTGCAACTCCGCGCCATCGATGCGGCACGTGCCGTTCCACAATCCGCCCACAATGGGGAAGAGTATGGGCGAATGGCCGTTCCACCATTTGGCATCGCCATGCCACATATACTCACGCCCGCTCTTACAGCAGCGCAGGCTTTGCACTTCGGCCCCCACCTCACTGATGGCAGCTGTTATTATTCCGTTTGAAATCTGTACCATGATTAGTATGCTTTAGTTACTCAAGTTTTGGACTTTAACTTGAACGGGCCTTGGCCAAATCCGAAACACGCGCGCACTACCCCACACTGCCCTCGAGCGACACGCTGAGCAGTTTGGTAGCCTCAACGGCAAACTCCATAGGCAGTTTGTTAATCACCTCCTTGGCATAGCCGCCCACAATGAGCGACACCGCGTCCTCGGTAGGTATGCCGCGCTGGTTGCAGTAGAGCAGCTGGTCCTCTGATATTTTAGAGGTGGTAGCCTCGTGCTCCACGGTAGAGTCAGGATTGGCCACGTCAATGTAGGGGAAGGTGTGTGCGCCACACTCCGAGCCCAGCAGCAAAGAGTCGCACGACGAGTAATTGCGCGCACCGGCCGCCTTGCTGCCCACCTTTACGAGTCCGCGGTAAGAGTTCTGGCTCTTGCCGGCCGAAATACCCTTCGATATGATGGTGCTGCGCGTGTTGCGCCCAATGTGTATCATTTTTGTGCCAGTGTCAGCCTCCTGGTGGTTGTTCGTCACAGCCACCGAGTAGAACTCAGCCTGCGAGTTGTCGCCCATGAGCACACACGACGGGTACTTCCAGGTGATGGCCGAACCCGTTTCGACCTGCGTCCACGACAGTTTGGAGTTGGCGCCGCGCAGCTGGCCGCGCTTGGTCACGAGGTTGTACACACCGCCGCGGCCCTCCTTGTCGCCAGGATACCAGTTTTGCACGGTCGAATACTTCACCTCGGCATTTTCGTTCACCACAATCTCCACAATGGCGGCGTGCAGCTGGTTCTCGTCGCGCATAGGGGCGGTACACCCTTCGAGGTAGCTCACATAGCCACCATCGTCGCACACAATGAGGGTGCGCTCAAACTGTCCAGTGTTGCGTGCATTGATGCGGAAATAGGTGGACAACTCCATCGGGCAGCGCACGCCACGTGGTATGTAGACAAACGAACCGTCGGAAAACACCGCACTGTTGAGCGCTGCAAAGTAATTGTCGCGATAAGGCACCACCGAGCCAAGGTACTTGCGCACCAATTCGGGATTTTCGCGCACGGCCTCAGATATGGAGCTGAATATGATGCCCTTCTCCTGCAGTTTGTCCTTAAAGGTGGTTTTCACACTCACCGAGTCCATCACGGCATCTACCGCCACACCGGCCAGCTGCATGCGCTCCTCAAGCGGAATGCCGAGTTTGTCAAAGGTTTTCATCAGTTCGGGGTCAATCTCCTTGTTGCCCTCGTCCTTTTGTTTCTTTGTAGGATCGGCATAGTACGATATGGCCTGATAGTCAATTTGCGGCAGGTTGACGTGTCCCCAGTCGGGCTGTTCGAGTGTCTGCCAGTAGCGGAAGGCCTTGAGGCGGAAGTCGAGCAGCCATTCGGGTTCACCCTTCTTGGCCGAAATAAGGCGTATCACGTCCTCGTTGAGTCCGCGTTCTATCACCTCTGTGTGTATGTCGGTGGTAAAACCGTATTCGTATTTCTTGTCGGTAAGTTCCCTTACCAGTTCGTTGTCGTTAGCCATGTCAGTTTTTCTTCTTTGTCATGTCCACCCAGACGGTGTCGGGCTGGGCTGTGGCCGCACTGTCGGCAGGCAGCACCTGCTGGCCGCCGTTAGCCGTATCGTCGTGATCAAAACAAGCGCGCAGGGCGCCGGTTACAGGACCGAGCAGTGTCGACGACTCGGCCTTTTCCTGGTTGAGTATGTGCAGGCTCTGCATCACATTGAGCACGCAACTCAATATAACGACATACTTCAGCGCGCTGACTGCGGCGCCAAGTATGGAGTTGGGCATACCAAGCTTCATGCCTTTGAGCGACGCGGTCAGCACATTGGCCACGAAGCCAAGCACAATGGGCACGGCTATCCATAGCAGGAAGAAGGCTATGATACTGGTCACCATGTTGGTTTCTGTGCCATTAACTGCCAGATATTCGCCAAAGGCTGAGTAACAGGTGGCAGCTATGAGCAAACCGGCCAAGGTGCCGACGGTCGATACAAGCTCCTTTACAAAGCCGGCGCGCCAACCGCTAAACAAGGCCCACAGCACCACTATTATTATAAATGCGTCTATCATTGTAATGGTAGTTTGCTATATAAATGGGGAGAGGGGGCGCGGAGTTAGAAGTATCCCTCGCGCTTTTTCTGTTCCATCGAGGCGTCCTGGTCAAAGTCTATCACACGGGTTGTGCGCTCGCTCTTGGTGGTGGTCATCATCTCCTCCACAATCTTTTCGATGGTGTCGGCCTCGCTCTCAATGGCACCGGTCAAGGGCCAGCAGCCAAGGGTGCGGAAGCGTATTTTGCGCATTTCTATCTTGTCGCGGTACTGCTCGGGCAGACGGTCGTCGTCGGGCATGATGAGCTGGCCGTCAATCTCTACGCACGGACGCTCCTTGGCAAAGTAGAGGGGCACGATGGGTATGTTCTCCAAACGTATGTACTGCCAGATGTCGAGCTCGGTCCAGTTGCTGAGCGGGAACACGCGTATGCTCTCGCCCTTGTGAATGCGGGCATTGTAGATGTCCCACAACTCGGGGCGTTGGTTCTTGGGGTCCCATTGGTGAAACTGGTCGCGGAAGGAGAAGATGCGTTCCTTGGCACGGCTCTTTTCCTCGTCGCGGCGTGCACCGCCAAAGGCTGCGTCAAAGTGGTACTTGTCGAGGCCGGCCTTGAGAGCCTGGGTCTTCATCAGGTCGGTGTGCACTTTCGAACCGTGGGTAAACGGTCCCACACCGGCTTTGAATGCCTCCATATTGCTCTCTACAATGAGGTTCCACCCGTGTTCCTTGGCATACCAGTCGCGGAATTGGAGCATCTCCTTAAACTTCCACTTTGAGTCGATGTGCATCAAGGGGAATGGCGGACGGCCGGGGGCAAAGGCCTTTTCGGCCAAGCGCACCATCACGCTCGAGTCCTTGCCTATGCTGTAGAGCATTACGGGATTTTCAAATTCTGCTGCCACCTCGCGTATGATGTGAATCGACTCTGCCTCGAGTTCCTTCAAATGGCTCAAACTATAATTTTCGGTCATTGTGTCTATATTTATTATTGCGTTGCAAACGCCGGGGGCTGGGCCGATGGGCTACCCCCTACGTTTGTCACTATCTATTTCGTGCAAAGGTACGTCTTTTTCTGCAAAAATAAAGCAAGGCGAGCGCAGAACATCAAGCTTGCTTGAATGTTATGCCGAGCCGCAGCTTATTTTATCCAAAAAACGACTACCTTTGTACCATTACTTAAAACGAGCTACTCCAAGCAATGAAGGAATTACACATCATAACTCCGGTTAAGGACTCCATAGAGTCTACTCTGCTCACCATCGAGGCCATTATGGCCAGCCAGCTGAGCATAGCCCACACCTATACAATATACAACGACTTTTCAACACCTGAGAATACGGCTCGCCTCGAGGAGGCCGCCAAGCGCTACGGGTTCAGACTGGTCAACCTGAGCGACCTCACGTCGCACCCTTCGCCCAACTATCTGCTGGTGCTGCAAACGGTGCAGCGCGAGGCACTGGCGGCTGATGCGGGGGTGTGCATCGTCGAGAGCGATGTGATTGTGCGTCCCGACACACTGCAGGGATTAGTTGACGGGGCCACGGCGCACGAGCTGTGTGGCATAGCGGCATCGGTTACGGTGGACGACAATGGCGACATCAACTATCCATACCTCTATGCCAAGGGTATGGAGAACCGTGTTGTCGACACCAAGCGGCATTGCAGTTTTTGCTGCTCGCTGCTCACACCGGCCCTGCTGCGCGCTTATGCGTTTACGGAGCTTAATCCCGAAAAGAACTGGTTCGACGTCACCATATCGCACGAGTCGCTCAAGCACGGACTGCACAATTATTTGTTCACCTCGCTGCCGGTCATTCACCGTCCGCACCAAAGCCGCCCTTGGAAACAGCTGAAATATAAGAACCCGCTGAAGTATTATTGGCTCAAGTTTACGAAAGGGCTGGACAAGATTTAACGCGCTGACGGAATTAGTGAACGGGTAAGTTTGCAAAGCCCCTTATTTCTCTCCTTTTTCTATCCCGACGCGAGACGCGTCGCCCCCATTAGTGGTAGCGCTTTGTGGTAGCGTCTGGTGGTAGCGCTTGGTGCTTGAAGAAACGCAAGCTCTAATGGGGGCGACGCGTCCCGCGTCGGGGAAAGATGCAGCTGTTATTAAGTAGAGTTCGTATATCCTTTCTCTATCCCGGCAAGCCCCGTCGCCCCCTCAACCCATAATTTTAAGCATTACACATGAAACGCATTTCCCACCTCATAGCTGTGATGGCCACCGCCTTGTGTGGTCTCAGCGCCCAAGCACAAACACCTGTCGACACGGTGGAGCACGAGGTGCTGCTCGAAACGACAAAGGGCAACATTCGTGTCAAGTTGTTTAACGACACACCGCGCCACCGCGACCATTTCATGAAATTGGTGCGCGAGGGCTACTACAATGGTTTGCTCTTTCACCGCGTCATTCCCGACTTTATGATTCAGGCTGGCGACTCGGCCAGCCGGCATGCCGCACCAGGCCAGCGGCTTGGCGACTCGCCAGAACCCTACACTCTGCCGGCCGAAATTCTCTACCCCACGCACTTTCACTGCCGCGGGGCTTTGGCTGCGGCCCGCGAGGGCGACGACACCAATCCCACAAAAGCCTCATCATATTCGCAATTCTACATTGTGACGGGGAGCATCTTTACCAACGACATGCTCGACCGTGCCCAACAATACCTTGACAGCACCACCAACCATCAGGTAAAGCTCACACCGGCCATCAAGGAGGTGTACCGCACTTACGGCGGGGCACCCCACCTCGACGGGCAGTACACGGTGTTTGGCCAGGTGGTAGAGGGCTACGATGTGACGGACCTCATTCAGTGGGCCGGACGCGACGAGAACAACCGTCCCTTCGACGACATTCGCATTGAGCGCGCCACGGTGGTGCGATAGTGAGCCAAGCCCGTTGGTGAGGAGCATGACTTGAGAAACCGAACAATGCACGTGGAATGGCGCTATCATTAAACGCTATCACTAAACGCTAACACCAAACGCTAACAACAAACGCTAACAACAAACGCTAACAACAAACGCTAACAACAAACGCTACCTCTAATGGGGGCGACGCGTCTCGCGTCGGGAACTAAGACAAAGGCTCACAGACAAGCATGTAATTAGTGCTGTCTGTGAGCCTTTGTTTAGTGTATGAACATTGCAATTTTCCCGACGCGAGACGCGTCGCCCCCATTAGAGCTTGCGTTTAGTGGTAGCGTTTAGTGGTAGCGCTTTGTGGTAGCGCTCTGTGCTAAGGGAGGAGCATTATGAACACCAATAATAATAAGTTATTTGCTAATGCGCAGATGCGCAAACAAACAGACGCCGTAGCGTTACAAATAGAGTAACGTTACGGCGTCTGCCATTTATCATATTATCATATTGTCACATTAGCACATCAGAACAAAGCCTTCTGCGTAGTGCTGCGACCAGCCTGGTCCACACGAATGATGAACAAGCCAGTGCCGAAGGTGGGCAATGAAACCTCACCATCAACAGTAGCGCTGCTCACAAGGCGGCCCTGAGCGTCGAACACGCGTGCAGTAGCATTATGAGCCTTCACCACAAATGCACCATCAACAGTCGAAATCTGTGCATCAGCAGCATTGTTGGCAACAGTCACATCGTTGATGCCCGTCATGGTCTCATCTACGGTGTTAGTCTCGCCAAGCTTAGTCTGGCAACCAGTCACAATCTTGCCGGTTGAAGCGTCTACCAAGTAAACAGCCACCGAGCAGTTACCCTTGTTCACAGCGGGAGTAAGGTTCTTCGGCCACTTCAGGTTGTAGCTGTTAGTCCACTCCTCGCCAGCCTTGAGTGCGGGCAGAATGCCAGCCTCGTTTTCGCCAGCCTCGGTAAAGGCGCGTGCCACGTGGTTCATGTCAAACTTCGAGGTAGCAGTCTTGGGGTTGAATGTGGCAGAAGCAAGAGCCCACAAGTAGGGGTCCTTCTTCCAGGCTTCAATATAGCTCTTGTAACCTGTCTGACCCTGGTAGGTGTACATATATTTTATAGCAGCAAAGTTGTTAACCTGGTTTACGCCGCTTACACCGTCCTCGGTGAGCACGTATGCCAAGGCATACTGGTTGGCAGGCACATCAATGTTGAACTTAACAGTTGTGCTGATGTTAGGACCGGCCAAGCCATTGTTACCCTTTACAGTGAGGCTGGCCTCGCAAGGCAAGCTGTTCATATAGCGGCAAGCCTGCAGCATATTTTCGGGGGCAAGCCTGATTTGACGGTTGAGCAACACGCTGGGCAGAGAGCTGCTGAAGTTATTGAAGAAAGCGCTGTAATCGCTGCAAGTCAACGGATCATTCTCTCTATTAAAGGGACCATGAACGGCAACCTTCACAACCTTCTTGGCATCGGTCGAATCGGCCAATCGGTTGAATTCGGCTATACCTAAAGGACACCAGCCACACGCTGTGCTGGTAAGTTCCTCTACAACGGGAATACGCTTGTACGCTTCGGCAGGCAGTGCGATAACGGGGAGCGGACCCTCGTTTTCAGTCTCTGCTGTATATTCGTCTGCCACACCGTTCACCTTGGTAATAGTAAACTTGGCTTCAGTGCGTCCTGCAGTGGCAGGCATATCCATGGGCAGAGCAAGTTGAGTGGCTGTCATATACTGCAAGCCATACTCACCGGCAAAGTTCTTTGTGTATGTCTTGGTAGCGCCACCATTTTCAACAGTATACTCAATGCTGCTGATAGAGTCGGTACCAAGCGACATCAGTTGCACTGTGGCTTCACCATTTTTACCAGCAAAGCTGCGGGCATCGTCAATGGCGAGAATGGCCGCATCGTTGGTCTTCAAACCTCCCTGGCCTGTTGTCTGCACCCAAATGGGAGCGTTGTAGTAATAGCCGTTGCCATTCACCGGGAACACGGTAAACACGTCGTCATTACCTGAAGAACCCATCATGAACGCGCCATAACCGGTGTTGGTAAAGTCGGGGTAGTAAATCATGGCCAATGGCTTGCCTTCCTGTTTGGCGTAGGGGTCATTGCTGTCGTAAGCTGTGCCGCCGGCCACCCAACCAATAAAGAGCTCGCTTTTGAGGGTGTCAGGAATAACATAGTCGCAAACTACCGAAGTAATCTGAGGCTGGTATACGGTCTTACCATTCTGCTTGACAGGGGTCGGAGTCTTGACAGTTACAGGTGCCGACCACAACACATTGATGTCGCCATTACCATTTGCCATTGTGCCAACAAACACCTTGGCGTCGGTGTACTTACCCATCCATGCCACAAAGTTGATGAGGCCCACTTTGTTGCCTGCAAAGCGGTCGGTTACGATGGTGGGGAAAGCAGCGGCATAACCTATACCGGGGATGTTAGCCTTTTGCAAATCTGTAAGCGACAGACCAGTGCTGCCGATGCCCATATAGCTGTTAATTTCATTACCGGTCACCTGGTAGCTGAGCTCTTTGGGGTTGCGAGTAACGGTTTCATCGTCGGCCATGACGTGCATGCGGCCGGTGGCGTTTGCCATGCCAATTTTGGCTAACGGTGTGGCCATGCCTGCGCGCTGGCTCATACGGGTTGCGGGCAATGTGCTCTTAAGACCACTAAGCGCCTTGGGAGTTGTTGCCACTTGTGCAACTGCGCTGCCAGCCACAAAAGCGGCAGAAAGCAGTGTGAGTACAAATTGCTTCATATATTATTAGTTATGTAATTAGTTGTTCAACTATTGCCGTTTAATATTGCGGCTTGTCAGATTTACTTTACCATGATTTTGACGCTGCTGCCCATGCCAGTTGTGGCAAGGTAGAGGCCGCGCTGCAAACCGGCCAGGCTGACTGTGCCATTGGCGGCAGTGGTAGCGGCGCGCTTTACAAGACGTCCGTCGGTGGCGTAGAGGCTGATAGTGCGCGGTGCTGCCGAGCCAAAGGCATAGCTGAGCGTGTTGCCGTTCACCTGCAGTCCCTTGTTGTCGGCCTTTACCTGGCTGATGCCTGTGGGGTCGGCATAGACGTAGCATAACACAAAGCTTGTTACATATTCATTGTCTGCCATTACAGTCACATTGGCATTAGCCGTCATGTAATCAACGTCCTTAAAATTGGCATGCAATTCCATACCAACGCCTTGACCGGGAGTAAGTGTCGTTTCACGTGTTTCGGTTAAAGTGGACATTTCACCACATGAGCCTGTGATGCCACACCACGAGAAAATATTTTTCGACACCAGCTTGCGGTCAATGACTACTGTCACTTTGAGGTCGACAGCCTCGTCGCCGGTGTTGACGATCATGGGCTCACGGGCTAAAACCTCGCCAGAACCATCACCTTCGTCTACATCGGCATAGAATGTCACCACCTCGTTGGTGGCCACCTCCTTGCCGTTGCAAGTAACCTTTACTTGTGCTTTCATGCTTGCAGTGCAGGCAAGTACCAAAGCCGCAAGCGCTAATAACTTCTTCATAATGTGTGTATTGTTTGTTATATATATGTATTCGGATTTAACCAACGGCGTGGCGTCTGATTGGCTCATAAAGCCTAAGCCTGTTTATAAAGCAAACTTGCCCATCACAACGCTTACACCTACTGCAGCTTGTGGTCAATTACCTGCATCACGCCCTGTTGGTCGTTGTAGAAGAACACCACCACACTCATGTTCTGTGTGTTCCACGGTGTTTTGTTTCCTTTAAGTGCCGACACATCGGGCAACGTGTAGGTGTAGTGCTTGGTGTCTGTGGCGTTGGCTGCCAACGTGAGTGGGTCACCATAGGGGTCGTTTACCGAGGCACGCAGCACATGGTTGTGCACGTACTGGTTGTTTTTGGTGCCGTCGGGCATATACTGCTGCTGTACCACACCGCTTTCGGTGAGCCACACTTGCAGACGTCCCGTCACAGACTCGTTTGCCGTCACACTGACATCGAGGTTGAGTGTCTTGCTCGCTGCGTCATAGGCTATATTGGCAATATTCAACTCGGCAGCAGGCTGTTGAATGATGCGTGTAAGCACAGCGGCAGCCCATTTGTCCGGACCTTGCAAGCCGCCTGTACGGTCTATCATGCCCGAAGGCCATTGGCTCACGCCCCAATGTTCGTTGTACGCCTTGCTGGTGGCGTTAGCCAGGCCGAACTTGTCAGTAGCCTCATCGCGCGAGAGCGAACCGCCATGAATAGAGACGGCCACCACATGTTCGGCACCATAGAGTTGTTGCAGCGAGGCCGCCATATCGGCTGCAGATGGACAGTTGACGCACTTCTGCCCCGTAAAATCCTCGATGAGCACATTCTTGCGTGCCTCGGGGACAACTGGCCCTATAAAGCGCTTGTCGGCATCTACCTCGTCGCAGGCTGTAAGGCAACCTGCGGCCATGGCCATGCCAAGTATGATATGATGGAATTTCATTGTGTATGCTTTTGTTAAATAGGTGAGCGTGCTTGCCATGTCGGTGCATCGCTTAAAAGTTAAACGTGTAGCTGGCTTGCAAGCCCTTCGATGCGGGCACGTAGCGGCACACGCCACCCGAACAGTTGTAGCCGGCACGTGTCTTGCCATAGCCCACTTGCAGGCGATGGGCACCGTGGGTATAGGTTACGCTGCCCATGAGGTAGTGCACCTTGTTGGTGCCACCGGCCTCGTTTTCCGAACCATCGGCATTGTGCATGGGCACATGGGCGTTGAACTGGTCACTCACGGTGAACATGAAGTTGGGCAGCACGCTCAGCTCGAGCAGGCCGAACCACCAGTCTTTCTGGTCCTGACGTGTGTGCAAATATTGGGCCTCGCCACGCAGTGTCACCTTGGGGCTGAACTGATACTTGCCCTCGGCTATGAAGATGTGGCTCTTGATGGCGTCGTAGCCGTGGCCTTCAACCACCTTCTGGTTGTAGCGCTGATATGAATACATGAAATTGAGCTTGAGCGGTTTGCTCACCTTCTTTTCAATCTGCACATTCACATCGCGGAAGTAGACGGCATCGCCAAACTTAAAGAAGTGCGACTTGTAGCCGTCAGTGCCCATCAGCTCGCCGCCATTGAGGTTGTCAACGTGCTGGTCGATGGCACGAATGTTGGAGAAGTTGACCTTGACATTGGTGCCATACTTGCCGCCCAGCGCGGTGTGGCGCTTGAAGTTGTAGCCCACTTCGCCCTGGAAAGCCCACTCGCCCGGTGTCATCTGTGTGGCATAGGGGTAGAGCGCGGCCAGCGTGTAGGTTTGCTGCATGGAGAAGGCCGGCAGGTGGTTGATGTAGCACGGGGTGATGGCATCGATGGTTGAACGCGAACGGAAGGCCATGTCCTCGCTGCGCTTGGCCTGCAACAGCACGCTCATGCCGCGCTTTGAATAGGAGCCTGAGAGCAGGAGCGTTTTGCCACGCTTATATATATAGCTGTTGCGGCTTGAGGGGTCCTGACTCTTCCAGGCGTACTCGGCCAAGAAGTTGTAGTTGCCCTTTTGCAGATTGGCGCGCACATCGAAGGCGGCCACGTCCTTGGGCATGTTAAGTTTGTAGGCTGCTATCACCTCGTCGCCCGTCGCGGGGTCGGTTTCGCCCGTTGGGCGTATGCTGTAAATGTCCTTTTCAGCCTTGCCCTTGTGGTTGCTCACAGCCGACAGACCGAGGGTGAGGCGTGTGCCCGACTCGTCCATGCGGCGCACCCATTGGTCTACGCTCAGCTCGAGGTCGCCACCGTAGGTCCAGGGCGAGCAGCTGTCCATGTTGCGGTGGTGCCAGTAGTAGCGCTGCTGTCCGGCTATGAGCTTGAGGCTCACGCCCTTGAAGGGTTTGAGTGCCAGGCGCGCACCACGCAACGAGTTGTCTACGCCCAATGAGCGCTCTTCGTAAGCACGGAATATGAGTCCTGAGCCAAACTGGTCGTAGTAGTCGCCCAATGTGAGTTCGGCCCACTTGTAATTGCCTTTGATGTAAAAATATGGCACGCCCCAGCCCTTGAAGTCTTTTTCAAAACCGGGCAGGGGGTGGTCAAGGTATTCCAGGCGGGCTCCCGCTTGGAAATACTTGTTGAGCAAGTGCAACTCGGCATACGTGTTGGTCATAAACTTGTCATCGTACGTGCCGGTGCCTATTTTATTGTCTTCGCTGGCGGCTGTAAGGATATCGGTTTGCAGTGAACCGTGCAGCGTAAATTTCTTGGCGTCGTTGTCTTGTCCGTCTGCATTTTGTGCATGCAGCGGCATGGCGGCCGAGGCCAGAGCTAATGCCGTGATGGCGGCGTAATGTTTCATGTGATGATGCGTCGTGTTTGAGGGAGAGCGTGCTTAGTTTGGAGTTTTGAGGTTATAAGGTTATAAAGTCACCTTTGGCTATTGAGCTCGCAGAGGTTACTTTATAACCTTATAACCTCAAAACTCCAAACTAAACGAAACTCCAAACTGAAATTACTTCTTGCTGGCGGCAATGAGTTCCTTCACCTTATCGATGAGGTGCTGTTCGCCACCCTCAGTGTAACCACTGCGGCTTTCGGCTATCTTGCCATTGCCGTCAATCACAAATACGTGGGGAATCATGTTCACGCCCATGGCACGGCGGAAGTCAGAGTTAGGGTCAAGCAGCACCTGGTACTCCCAGCCTGCAGCATCGACCATGGGTTTTACCTTCTGTGCGTTCTGTGCCTCGTCAATGCTCACAGCCACCACACGCACACCGGTTTCGTCCTGCCAGTCGGCATAGACCTCGTTTATGGCTTTAAGCTCGCGGTTGCAGGGCTTGCACCATGTGGCAAAGAAACTGATGATGAAGGGTTTGCCATCGTTGCTGAGCGTTGCAGTATCAATGGTTTTACCGTTAATATCCTTCAGTTTGACAGAAGGCAGCTGCGCAAAGGCGCTTGCCGTTACCCCTACAAAGAGGAGCAAGGCCAACAATAGCTTAGTTACTTTCATTTTGGTTGAATTTTGGTTGATGCCGTGGCAAGTAGACACTTGTCGGGGCATGATTGATTGCATTATCGCGGCAAAATTACGCCTTTTAGTTGTATTGGCAAATACTATGGCATTGAAAAAAGTTGAAACACAACGTTTAAGGGTATTTATGGGGTCATGTAAAGTGTTTTTGTGCGGTTTTGTCTACACCTTATTATATTATACACCGCTTTAGCTCTGGTAAATTATTTTTTGCCGTTTTGCTTGCATCTTGCACTTTTGCATAACAAGACCTTGATAATCAACGCATAAAAATGTGTAGGTAGCCTCTAATTTTACATGCACTGCCATCTGCACGCATCAATTACGGCAGTGCGTTTTTTCAGCATAGGGAGGGCGATTACAGAGCATAGGGAGGGCGGATTTTCATTTGCTCCGACATTATTTTCGGGCTCCCTATGCCGGTCACTCCCTACCTGCATGACGTATGTATGCTTGCCCGTGCAAGGTTGTGCAAACTGTATAGGCAGGAGTGCAGGTAGTGCAAGAAGTGCAGGCAGTGCAGGCAAAAGTGTAAGCAGATTTCAGTATGAGTATCAACACATTACTATCAAAGAGTGCAAGATGCAAGCAATTTGTGCAAAAAATATTGCTGTCCATTGAAACCATTCTGATATTATAGAATGCTCACGGATCACACCGATTACACGGATTTTTTTTGCTTGTGCAACGTGCTTTAGTACCACGGAGATGACGGATTTTACGGAT
>OLZJ01000432.1_pt1 | contig 23053 bp, 10 predicted proteins | sample 1673951 | NCBI WGS metagenome assembly OLZJ01 (sample SAMEA103958135, study PRJEB25191) | human gut metagenome
CAGGGTGCCGCTTCGCTTGCCCTGGGCTATGAAGAACATTGGGCCTTCAGCCCGCACTTGCGAAATCCAAAATTAGAGTATATAATCATATTTACTTGTTAACTTGTCAACTTGTTACCTCGTTAACCAGGAATCTCGCCAGCGGATAGCGTGTTACAAGTGTTTCAGTATATGCACTTCTTCAACAGGGTCATCTGCTTTGAACACAGCCGAACCTGCCACCAACACGTCAGCACCAGCCTCTACCAGCTGCTTGCCGGTTTGGCGGTTGACACCACCATCAATTTCAATCAGCGCATGCGAGTTGGTGCGGTCAATCAGCTCACGCAACCGGCGGGTCTTGTCGAGTGAATGCTCAATAAACTTCTGTCCGCCAAAACCCGGATTTACCGACATGAGCATCACGAGGTCGAGGTCGCCAATAATCTCTTCGAGCAGGCTCACCGGGGTGTGCGGGTTGAGCGTGACACCGGCCATCATGCCCTCATTCTTAATTTGTTGCACCACGCGGTGCAGGTGTGTGCAAGCCTCGTAGTGCACGTTCATCACTTTGGCACCGAGTGCTTTCACCTCGTTAATAAACTTTTCGGGGCGTTCAATCATCAGATGCACGTCGAGTGGCTTTTTGGCGTGTTTGGCCATGGCTTGCATTACCGGAAATCCAAATGAAATGTTGGGTACAAACACACCGTCCATCACGTCAAGGTGGTACCAGTCGCATTCGCTGTTGTTAAGCATCTCAAGGTCGCGTTGCAGATTGCCAAAGTCGGCCGAGAGCAGGGAGGGAGATATAAGAGGCATAATTTAATGTATTGTTTTAATCTTCTTGTGTGTCTGAAGAGGTTGATTGCGATTCTGTAGGCAGTGCCTTGCCTTCATTGCGCAAACTCTGTATTTTAGCCAAGCTGTCGAGTGCAAAATCCTTTTCGTCACTATTTTTGAGCATCTCTTTGCAAGACTTTTCAGCTTCGTCGTAATGTGCGTTTTCGATATTGAAAGTAACGCTGTTACACTTTATGAAATGATAGAGGTCGAGCAGATAAGGGGGCACTTCTTGTTCTGTCTGTGTGAGCTCCTTTATACGCTCCTCTATTTGTGTCTGGCAATTTTCGATAGCTTGCTGTGCACGGTAGTCTTTTGCGCCCATCAGGCAAGCAATGGTGGTGCGCACATATTGCGGGTGGCTGCTGCCCTCAAGGTTTTGCAGGTAGTAGAACGCCTTATAATATTGTCCTATGTTGAGGTAGCATGTGCCCAGCATGAGGCATGTGTCGTAGAACTTTTGCCATTTGGCATGGCTCTTCTCGCCGTTGCGCTTTATGTGTTCATTGTACTGCCTCCATACGTATTCAAAGTGCTGCGATGCCTCGTAAAAGCGCTTTTGAAGCGTGAGTTTGTAGCCCCAGTACATATTGTAAGCCAAGGTGGGGTCTGTCAAATCGTGTATAAGCTTTTGCTCGGCTGTCCACTCGTCACGATGCCCATCACGTTCTTTGTCGCGTGCATCGGTCCACATATAGTCAAATTCTGCCTGCTTGTTTTTGCCAGTAGTCCAATCAAAGCCAATCGTCATGCTTCCGGCTTTGGGGGTGACGGCAACTTCGGCCGGTATGCGTGTAGCCGTTGATGTGGCAGCACGATTAGAAGTGACATAGTTGATGCGAATGTATGTTACCTTGTCCTTGTCAATGGTGGCAGCCTTTTCAAGTGCCACAATGATGGTGTGCTTGTTGCTGTCAGCTTCATCACCAATGGTGAATATGATTTTGATAGATGCTGTTTCGGCTGTAGGGGCTTTATCTGCGCCTAATTGGTGGACGATGGGTTCTGTCAGGCGATAGCTTGTAATGGTGTCGATGTCTTTGCTCGTAAAGTGATAGCCATCGTCACCTTCGCACACAAGCTGTTGTATCTGAGCCCCTTGTGGCATTATGTCGCAATTTGCAAGCCATTCGCCCAATGTCATGATACCATCAGCTGCCACAGTTGCATCGTGGGTCTTAGCCTCGCATGTCATAGCTTCGGTGCTTGCCATGATTTGCTTCATGCGTTCGTTGCTGGCCATCTCATATTCGATGTCGTCAGCCTGCTCCCTGTTTGATGCTTCTATAATTTCTTTAAGGTGGCTGCAAAACATGCCGCGCAGATGAAAGCAGTCTTTCAGCGTATAGCGTAGTGTGTGGACCATTTCTTTGAGGTCGCTCAGTCTGGGTAATCCCGCGATGATGTGTATGTTTATTTTATAGGTGTCACCTTCGACGTCCACTTTGTATACAGCAGAGGTCATGGGGGTCACGCCGTTTACATCGTTACACGCGGTTCGCACCAAATCGATTTTATCGACCTCGGCATCTGTAATGTAGGGAAATGTCAATTGCATAGAGGTCGCTGCTTCGTTGTATCTCATATAGAATTCCCCCGCTTGGTATTTGAACATATAGAGGACGTTGCCTTCGTCGTCAACATCTTTTTTGTACTCGATGTTCAGCTCGTCAAATGCGTTTTCGAGTGCACAGGGTTCTTGGAAAATTTCGTCTCTATCGTCGTTGTTCATGAGCCGATCGAGATATCTATGTATCTGTTTGCGGTAATTATATAGTAAAAGTATGGCTCCTAATACTATTATCTGTATAATGAGATTGTTCATAGGGGAGTGGGTTTTGATTCGGTTATGTTGATAGAAATGGTTGGTCCTATTGCAAAACTTGTGCCAATGATGTGCTGGCAAATGTCATTTTTTAGTGTTTATGAGAATTGCATCAAAAATTGCATCAAGAGCCTCCGTCAACATATATTGATGCAAATTTAGTGAAATCATATTGAACTTGACGAATGCTGTTGAAAATATAATGCGTGTTGGGTTAGGTGGATAGCATAAAAGGTGGCTGAAAAATGCTGCGTTGCCCTCACACTATGCTTTTTCCTCTTTTTGTCTACACTCTGCACTTTTTGTATGCACTGATCTGATTATCAATGATTTTAAGAGTGTATACAACTACAATCTTCCTACACTTTACCTACACTCCGTCTACACTCTGCCTGCACTCCGTCTACACTCTGTCTGCACTCTACCTACACTCCGTCTACACTCTACCTGCACTCCGTCTACACTATACCTACATTCCGTCTGCACTTTACTCGTTCTTAGTGCTCGATCAATCTTTTGTTTTCAGGCGTGGCGTATGCTGTGGCAGACAAAGGCGCATAGCGGTAATCGGGGATAGAATTTTCGGTAGCGCCAGATAGAATTCTTTGTCCATCTAACAGCTCTGCCGCTCTCGCATAGCCGTTTTATGGCTCTGCCGTGGCAGATGTCTCTTGTTGGCACGTTATGTAAGTAATGGGCATGAGTGTATGTGTGTATGTGACAGTGCAAACAAAGTGCAAGCGTGTATACACTCGTGAAACGAATGATATTCAATGTGTTATGCCTTAAAAGTGTAGAGTGTAGACAAAATTGTAATTTAAGTAAATAGGGGGTAGTTATATAAAGGTGTGTGATTGTCTGCACTGGTCAATGTGTGCATTTTAATGCGTGCGCAAATAGTCGAAAATATCTTCTTCAAGACTTGGCGGTATCTGCCTCGCTTCAAAAGTGTGTGATTTTGTGACGCGCAATGTGTATGGGCATTTACGCCGTTGCTGTTAAAAAATAGTGAGAATGATAACACTCGTTAGGCTATTTGGTATAGTTTTTTGACGTTCTGTGTGGTTGTTTGTAATGCTGGGTTCTATTTTGTAAAATTAAAAGTCCGTGCCCGTTAACACTTGTAACAAAACATATTACTAATAAATCTTAATTTCTAAAATAATGTTGCTCGGTGCTTGTGTGACCCATAGAAAAACTATTAAATTTGCAGTCAATTCACTAAGTGAGCATTGTCGAAAACAGCGTGCCTAATCTTTGAGCTTGTAAGGCAGTGTGAGCAAAATGCAGAGCTGTAACATGTCGAATAGTTAATAAGTCGGTGTGTATCAGCTTGATGGCATTCAGAAAACAGTTATCCAGGGGCCATCTTCCCTGACCATTATATCAGAAAACAAATAAAATAAAATAATTAATCCAATTCAAAGCGTATGAAAAACCGTTTTTGCAGAATGGGTAAGCAGTTGCTTGGCGTAGCTTGCTTGCTTTCTACCTGCGGTGTGACGTACTCGTGCTCCGACGATTATGATCTGGACGAAACAAAGCCCAGCTTCTTAGGTCAGAGTATATATGACGAGTTGAACGCCCGCGGTAACTTCAAAACTGTAATTAGGTTGATTGATGATCTGGGTTATAAGGACGTGATGCAAAAAACAGGTAGTAAAACCCTGTTTGTGGCAAACGATGAGTCTTATAATCAGTTCTTCTCAAGTAACAGTTGGGGCGTAAATAGCTACGACCAATTGTCTACTAACCAAAAGCGTTTGCTCCTGAATGGTTCAATGCTTAACAATGCTTATGTTGTTGAGATGTTGAGCACTATTCAGGGACCAGTTAAAAACCTTTGTCTCCGTCAGCTCTCTGCGTTGTCGGCTACTGACTCTGTGCCCTTCTTCAAGGCTGAGGACTTACCTCACAACTTGAACAAGCCGACGAGTGAAACACCCGACAAGCGTTTTTGGGACCGTTACACCAATCCGGGCTATCCTGGCAAGGGTATTTATATGGCATTGGACAAAACCACGCCTATGATGACTCACTTCCTCCAGGCTCAGATGAATGAAAAGAATATCACACCAAGCGATATCTCTTTCATTCTTAACTTGGATGGTACTGACAAGGCATGGAATGATAGCAAGAACCGCAGCTTCGTTTACGATGCCGAAATTACTACACCTGACGTAACTTGCTTGAACGGTTATTTTCATGTGCTTGACAAGGTGCTCGTAACTCCGGGCAACATGGCTGAGGAAATTCGTAAAAATCCTGACACGAAGCTCTTCAGCGCCATGCTCGACCGCTTTAGCGCACCTTATTATGATGCTACTTTGACTGAGGAGTACAAAGCGCTGCACAGCATTCAGGCAGACTCTGTATTCCAAAAGTTGTATATAGCCCAGCGTGGCCAGCAGGGTTCTTTGGCTAAGGATCCCGATGGCGAAGATTTGGGTAGCTCAGTGTCTCGTCTTTCATACGATCCGGGTTGGAATGCCTATTCTGTAGACAACTCTACCAAGGAGCAGGATATGGCTGCCATGTTCGTGCCTAACGATGAGGCTATGCGCAAGTACTTCCTCGAAGGTACTGGCCGCTCTTTGATTGAAAACTACGCACCCAATAGCGATCACTCAAACTTGCTCGAGGACCTTTATCAGATTCCGCAAAACATTATGGTCAAGTTGATCAACAACTTGATGAAGGAATCTTTCAACTCTACAGTGCCCAGCAAGTATCTTTCTGTAATGAATACTGCACAGGACCAAATGTTCTCGCAGTATCCTGATGTGAAGGACTATAAGGCTGCTATCGAAAAGGTGCTCGTGGCTAACAACGGTGTGGTTTATGTAATGAAGGACATGATTACGCCGCCTGACTTTGCATCTGTTTCAGGTCCGGTGCTCTTTGACCAGGGTACCCGCGTAATGAATACAGCCATTCACGCTGATGACGGACATATTACGTCTGATTATGCTAACGCTCCGCTGCGTAAATTCTACAGCACTTATTTGCTCGCCATGCAGTCTAACTTCTCATTGTTCGTGCCGGTTGACGAAGGATTGGCCAACACTGGTTATGCTGACCCTGTGAGCTTTGCTGCTGGCAATGTGACGTCGTACAGATATTGGTCGTTGACACCATCTAATGTGACGGCCAAGGGCAAGGTTGTACCTGTCGTAGCAAAGGGTTATCGTTATGAGCGCGATGCGCAGATGAGTGCAAAGACTGACAGACCGCTCGGTACTTCAACTTCAAGTGCTGCAAATGATAATGTAGGCTCTGGCTTTGGTGCTACCAAGGCGCAGATTCTTTGTGACATGGTGGACCAGCACATTGTTGTACATGGTTCGGGCAATGGTGCTGAAAGCATCGAACCTAACCAAAGCTATTACTTGTCACGTAGTGGCGCCCCCGTTGTGGTAGTAACACACTCCAACAAGTCTGATGGCACAGGCATGGTAGTTGAAGGTGGTTTCCAACGTGATGTAAACAACGATAGATACCCCAACAACAACTTCTCATGCAGTGTAATAAAGGGATTTGATCAGTCGCGCGCTTCTATTGGTTATGGTAACGGTCACACTTACTTCCTCGACCGTCCTATGCAGCCTACTATCAACAACGTATTCACAGTGTTGAAGGATTTGGCTGAAAAGGACGCTGAGTATAGCAAGTTCTTCGAACTTTGCTCTTCGTTTGAATATGGTATGAACGAAGATGAGTTGAAGGCCGCTTTCTTTGAGAATGCTGGTTTGACTGACAACCAGTGGACTACAGAGAAGCAGAAGTATGCCATCTTTGCCATGAATGGTAGCGGTGTGGGAGCACGTCTGACTGCTGTCAACACCAGTTTGGTACGTTTCTTCAACAACTATCGTTATACTATCTTCGTGCCGACAAACGATGCTATTACTCAAGCTGAAAGTCTTGGCTTGCCTACCCTTGAATCTATCAAGGCGTATGTAAAGGAAAACTACACCGATAATAATAAGACTTGGAAGGAAGGCACTCAGGATAAGGCAAAGGCAATGATTACTTGCTTGGTTGACTTCTTGAAGTATCACTTCTGCGACCAATCTTATTTTGTTGATGGTTACAGCGACAATGGTTACAACTTCAGCCAGTCTGCATGTAGCAATAGCAAGACTAATACATTTATTCCTGTTGCAGTACGTCATAAAGTTGGCGGACTCCAAGTATTTGATGCCCGCTCAATGACTAATAATGCTGGCGTGAATACTGGTGCTGTAATTGAAGGCAACGCTCAGGCAATTAATGTATCAACCGAGGAGGGTGCACACAACTTGTTCGCTCGCGACTATGAATTGAATGACGAAGCTACCAAAGCACGTAGCATTAAATCGTCTTCTTATGCTGTTTTGCATGGTCTGAAAGGTCAAGATTTCTTACTTTTTAAGACGCTGACAGGTGGTCGCTTTGACAAGGATTGGGCTACTCCTGCTGCGGCAAGAGCATTTGTTAAGAAGTTCGGACTCAAGAAATAAATACCAATATTATGAATAACATAAAGTTCCTATTAACGCTGGTCTTGTGCTTCTTTTGTGCTTTAGCCGCTAATGCACAGAAGCGCATCTCGGGTCGTGTGTGGAGTAAAGCCGACGGCCCCATTGTAATGGCGTATGTAGTTGAGCAGGACAAAAATAACCGTAACGTTACCGCAGCGCAAACTGATGCCAATGGTAACTTCTCTATGGTTGTAAAGAATCCGGCCAACCGTCTGCGCGTTTCTTACATTGGCTACCAGACGAAGATTCTTCCTATTGGTGCCAATGCGCGATTTAACATCGAACTCATTGATAAGAATACGTTCAAATCTGCCGAGGTTACCACAACGCGTAAAACACGCTCTAATGGTCTCGTCATTCCTGAACGCGAAATTTCTACCGCTCAGCAAACGCTTGATATGGACCAGATGGCTGGCCTCTCGTTCGAGACTGCTGCCGACGCCCTTCAGGGTGAGATTGCCGGTCTTGACATTGTGTCAAACTCTGGTAACCTCGGTTCGGGCTCAAGCATGCGTCTGCGTGGTGTAACTTCTATCAATGGTAACCAGAACCCCTTGATTGTTGTCGATGGTTATATCCTTGAGGATTATGACAACAGTTCTCTCGAACTCGACAATATGGACAACCAAGAGCAGTTTGCCACACTCTTGCAGGTGGCTCCTGAGGATATTGCAAGCATCAAGGTGCTGAAAGATGCCTCGGCTACTGCTATTTGGGGTGCTCGTGGTTCGAATGGTGTTATCGAAATCACCACACGTCGTGGTGCTCGTGGTAAGACCAAAGTAAACTTCAACTATCGTTTCTCTGGTTCATGGCAGCCTTCAGGCATGAAAATGCTTGATGGTGACGGCTATACCATGATGTTGAAGGAGGCTTACCACAACCCACGTATGCTTACCGAGGAGCAGTCAAGTATTGCCGAAATCATGTACTTGACAAGCCACCCGTCTTATTATGGTAACTATAATAAGAACACTGATTGGATTAAGGAAGTAACACAGTTCGGTCAGACTCATCAATATGGTGTGTCTGTATCAGGTGGTGGTGAAAAGGCCGTATTCCGTGTGTCTGGTACTTACGACCACGAAACGGGTACCATCATCAAACAGTCTCTTAACCGTTTGACTACGTTGATGAACTTGGACTACTGGGTTTCTGACCGTATCAAGTTCTCTTCAACTTTCTCTTTGACTTATACAAAGAATAATAAGAACTATGATAGCGGCATCTTGGGACGTGCATATAAGGCCATGCCTAATATGTCTGTCAACCGCTACGAATATCGCGAAACTGCTGATGGCGTGGGTGAATACTTCGACACTGGCGAATATTTCATCATGCCGCCGCGTGCCTCTGCTTCTGGCTTGGTAGGTGCTAACAGCGGTCGTACATCTTATTATCTTGAAGACATGAGAACCAATGGTAACCCCGTGGCCATTGCCAATTTGGCTTGGCAGCACGAGTCTACCTATACCATCAAACCGCAGTTCAACATCGAGTACAAGTTGTTGGGCAAGAGCGATGATGAAACGGAGCTCAACTACCGTGGTGATGTTTACATGAACGCTTACACTTATTCTTCTCAGTCTTACTATCCTGGTTCGCTCACTTCTGATACTTGGAGCGATGGTATTTACAAGACAAGTAATGGTGAGAACAAGAACCTTGAGTTCACAACCCGTCACCAGTTGACTTTCCACCCGCACTTTGCAAATACTGACCACCAGTTGCAGGTTCTCGGCCGTTTCGAAATTACTTCGACTAACAGCACTTCGCAGAGCCACTCAACTACTGGTGTGACTGGTGGTATCACCGACCCGACAGTTAATGGTTACCTCACCGGTTCAAGCTCGGGCACTGGCAAGAGCCACCGTGCAGCCGGTACGGGTTCTATCCACTACGCTTTCGGTTCTAAGTACATCTTCGACTTCACGCTTCGTGCCGATGGTAGCACACGCTTTGGTTCGGGCAACAAGTGGGGCTTCTTCCCTGGTGTGTCTGGCCGTTGGAACATTTCTGACGAAAAGTTCTTCAAGCCTCTGCGCGGTGTCATCAGTATGTTGGCATTCTCTTCAGGTTGGGGTATGACTGGTCTTGCTCCAGGTAGCGAGGGCTTGATGTACAACAAGTACAACCGTAGCGGTGTATCATACAATGGTACGCAGGTAATGTATCCTGAAAACTTGAAGCTTACCGAAATTCGTTGGGAGAAGACTAAGTCGTGGAACATTGGTGTGAACTTGAACCTCTTTGAGGACCTTATCAGGTTCGACTTGAATGTGTACAACAAAAAGACTTCTGACTTGTTGAACTCTAACGTGCGTATCCCTTCTACTACCGGTTTCGCAAGATTGGCTTGGGCCAACGTCGGCGATATGGAGAACAAGGGTTGGGAACTTTATGTTTCAACGCGCGACCTCTTCAAGGTGGGTAAGTTCAGCATGAACCTCCGTGCCAATATCTCTCAGAACTTGAACACTATCACCAATATGGACGCTTCGGTGTTGGCTTCGTACAACACTGATATCCAATACCATAATGGTGAGGTGCTCAGCCGTGTGCAGATTGGTAATGCTTTGGGTGGTATCTATGGTTTCAAGTTCAAAGGCGTTTATGCTTACGACTACGACCACAATGGTTACTTCCAGCCCATCAATGGGCAGGAGAACCCGAAGAACAACTGGACTGACGAATATGGTAACCCGAACACGGCTGCCGGCAACATTCGTCCCGACTTGTGGGTAAGCGACAAGAGCTCTGCACGTCCTGAATTGGCAAAGTCTACACCTATTGTGTTCGACGCCAATGGCAATGTTGTTTACGACAAGAACGGTAACCCGCTTCCCATGTACTTTAACTATGGTGGCAAGAACTACCAGTTTGATGGTGGTGATGCTATCTATGAGGATATCAACCATGATGGTAATATCGACGAACTCGATATTGTATACTTGGGTACTTCTAATCCTAAGCTCAATGGTGGTTTCGGTGTGAACTTTAAGTATGGACGTTGGGAATTGAAGACTTCTTTCAACTTCCGTATGGGTAACAAGATCATCAACCTTGCTCGCTTGAATGCCGAAAGCATGACAAGCAACATGAACCAGTGTGCTTCGGTTAACCACCGCTGGCGCAAGAATGGTCAGTACACCACTATTCCTCACGCCATGAGTGCGAATGTTAAGACCACTTACAACTCATTGGTGAGCGACCGTTATGTAGAACCCGGCGACTTCCTCCGCTTCCAGTACTTCCAGCTTTCTTATAGCGTGGCTCCTGAAAAGTTGAAGAAGATCGGTTTGAACACATTGCGTATCAGTGCTTCAGGTAATAACTTGATTTTCTGGACTAAGTACTCAGGCGTTGACCCTGAACACTCTGCAGGCGGTTATTCTCCTTGTACTGACTCTTCGCAGACTCCGCGTTCTCGTTCATTCACATTTAGTTTGAACTTTGGTTTCTAAAAAGTGTATGGATAGTGAAGGCTTCTTGCCATAATGCCTCTGGCATGGCGGGCAGTGCTTCACTATCCACCACCGAAACAAATTCATTATCATGAATAGTAAGAAAATATATACAAAACTCCTGCTTGCTGGCAGCTTGATCCTCATGGGCGGCGCAATGACTTCGTGCGACGACTATCTGACATTGCTCCCAACTGACCAGTTGCCTGAAGAGAACTTCTGGCAGGATAAGTCTGACCTTGATGGTGTGCGCGCTGGTGCATACAGTCAGCTGGCTAAGGCATCTCAGACAGAGAAAATATTGCAATGGGGTGAGTTGCGTTCAGACAATTTGTCTTTGAACAATGTGTCGAACACAGCTGTCGACAACTTGCAGAATGCTGTGTTGCAGCCGAGTGAGGGCATGTTCGATTGGTCTGGCTTCTACACAGGCATTAACTATTGCAACCTCGTATTGGAAAAGGGTTTGGACATGACCGTTCCTGGCAAGGAGGTTGACCCCAGCTTTACGCGTGCCGACTACCGCTCATACCGTGCCGAAATGTTGGCTTTGCGTTCACTCTATTACTTCTACTTGGTAAGGTCGTTCCGCGATGTGCCTTATGTCACAAAGTCTGTACGTACCGATGCCGAGGCAAGAGCAAGCAAGTCTGCTGCCGTGCCTGGTGTGGCTATCTTGGGTGAGTGCATCGACTCGCTCGAGGCTAACGTTAATTATGCAGCAAAGAACCTCGGTTCGGACGCTGACAACTGTGGCCGCTTTACCAAGAAGGGTATCAAGGCGCTGCTTGCTGACATGTGCCTGTGGCGTGCTTGCATGCTCAAGGATTATGTGAGCAAGGAAAACACAGCACAAATCAATATGGACGACATTGCCGTTAAAGATGAGAATGGCAATGTAACTGGTTATACCACAAAGGATGGCAAGACTATAAATAACGCTTTGTGTAATGACTTGGCCAAGGCTTACTTGGAAAAGGCCAAAACGTATTCACAGGAAGTTATCGACCTCTTGTATGAAAAGTATTGGGAAGAGTTGCAGAAGAATTTGACTTCGGCCACTGCCGAGCAGAAGACGCAACCTTATCCCTTGTACTTGAACGAGCGCAAGATTACCAATGGTATAATAGATAATTCTTACTTGAACAATTTCGGTTCACAAAATTCGCTCGAAAGTGTTTTCGAACTGCAGTATGATGGTACTACCATGACCAATGGTACGGTCAATAATTATTTGTCCATCTATTCAAACAACACCTTTACCCCGGGTACTATGGTGTTGTCTAACAACTTGCTCTCTTCTGTTACATCGGTTGATCCCGAAATTGGTTTTGGTAAGTCAGACCTCCGTTTGTTGGAGACTTGCTATTATCCTTACACAGGAACAGAAAAGCCTGTTTCAAAGTTCGTAACCCAGAACTTCTCGATAACAAGCACAGAGGATATGTCGCAGCTCAACTCATTCTCGAATATCTCTGGTCGTACGAGTTCTTCTAACAATGCACACTGGCCTGTTTACCGTCTTACAGATGTGATGCTGATTAAGGCAGAGGCTATTGCACGTTTGGGCTTGATGTCTGGTTCTATCAGTGAGGCAGACTTGAAGGAGGGTTACAAGTTGATTAATGAGATATTCAAGCGTAACAACCCTGCATTGGTTACACCTGCTGAAGCGCAGGCTGATGCCAACAAGTTGTCAAACAATTTGTACAGCGACCGTTTGAATGAGAACTACAGTGTTACTGGTAAAACTGCTACCACGCTTTTGTCTAATGTATACCGTGAGCGCCAGCGTGAATTCGTTGCTGAAGGCAAGCGTTGGTACGACATCGTGCGTCAGGCAGAATTCTCGTATGTAGCAAACCAAAAGAGCACATCTTCAGCTTTGGCGTTCGGTAGCTTCAAGCAGCAGGTTACTAACCGTTTGTCAAAACTCTACAGCCTCTACAATCCGATTTACAGTGAGGAACTCAAGGTGAACGGTAAGGGACAGGCTGATGGTGGTAAACTTGTGCAGAACCCGATTTGGGACCGTTACACTAAAAAATAAGTACTACTATGAATACTTATATGTTTAATAGTCGTCGTTTGGTGGCTTGCATCTCGTTGCTGGCGCTCCTTGTTGCTCCCTTCACTTTTGTAGGGTGTAAGGAGGATATCAGTTCCGATGCCTATGCCATCAAAACGAAGAAGACACTGGACGATTATTTGTCTGAACGTCCTGACCTGTCGAGCATTCGCGCCATATTTGCTGATGCAAAGTTGGGCGTTTCTGACAATGCGTCTTCTATAGAAAGTGTACTGTCTGCACGTGGTAATTACACCGTGTTTGCGCCCAATAATGATGCCGTAGCAAAGTATGTGTCTTTGCTTACTAATGGCGAGAGCAGCGATTACAATGTGCTGACTCATGAGCAAAAGACCGCCGTCGCTTTGAACTGTATCATCGATAATGGTTCAAACTCGGCATACGAGTTGGCAGACTTTCCAAGCGATGGTATGTTTGCCACGACTAACTTGCGTGAGCGTCGTATCTCTTGCAAGCAGTTGACCTCAGGCGAATATCAGCTTAATGATACCGCAACGGTTATTGAGTCAAACTTGGAGGCTTCAAATGGTATGCTTCACTTGATTAACAATGTGATTGTGCCTTCTGACAAGTCTGTAGTCAATCTGATCTCTGCCGCTCCCAATATGCGTATTATCAGCAAGTTGCTCGAAGTTACTGGCTATGCCGACCAACTCGGACTGCAAACCAAAGAGGAAGAGGCTTATGAAAAGGAGCACCTCTCTCATGCTGGTGAAAAGCGCACACTCGAAAATGCGGGTAGCGACTACACTTACCAAAGCAAGAGATTGATTGGTTATACCGCTTTTGTCGAAACCGACGACGTGTTTGCTTCAGATTGGGGCATAACAAAGCCCGATAACAACAATCCCGAACAGGTTGACGAGAACGGTTGCATTACCGATGCTTTCTGGAACAGCACAATACTTCCTCAGCTCAAGGCTAAGTGTGAGGCCATTTATGGCACGGCTGATGCTGATGATTTCAAGAAGGAGGGCAATGCCTTGAACAAGTTCATGGCTTATCACCTGCTTGATGGTAAAATTGTGCTCGAGGACCGTTCTGCCGTACACCATTGGAACGAGTACGACTACGAGTGTGGTGAGAGCTACACTGTAAAGTCTTCGACAAAATATATGGTTGATGTGTGGGATTACTACACCACAAAATCTGGCGCATTGCTCAAAATTACCCAAACTCCGGGTAAGGGCAAGGGCGACAATATTGGCGAGCCCAAGTATTATATCAACCGTGTGTGCAAGTACAACACGTTGTGGGACGGTTCACCTATCCTTGGCGACTATCAGGAAATCGATGGTAGCGTGCGCACAGGTGAGGGCTTGAACGTGGCACCCAGCAACAAGAACCGTGTCGAAAGCAACGGTAAGGAAACCATTTATGAAAACGATGGTGCCAATGGCTATTATTTCCCCATCGACCACGTACTTGTAAATGGTGATGCTACAAAGAATGCTTTGAGCTCTGAGCGTATGCGTATCGACTTCACCACATTCTTCCCCGAGATGCTTTCAAATGACATCAGAGGCTCAAAGCCCGCTTTCTTCCCGAGAGGATATTTCTCTGGCATTTCAAACGAAAGCGTTGGTACCGAGCTCTTCTATTTGCAAGAAGGCTTCTGCGGTAAAGGTTTTGACTGGAGAGACTATCAGGGCGATGAGTTCATTGCAACGGGCTTGTACGACTTGACAATAAAGTTGCCCCGTGTGCCTAAAGATGGTATGTACGAATTGCGTTTGGCAAGTTCAAACAACAACCTCCGTGGCATGGTGCAAATTTACCTGGGTGAATCGCCTAACGTCATGAATCCTGTTGGGCTTCCAATCGACCAGCGTGAAACGGTTGACATGATTCCCGGTAAACCATGGGTTGATGACAAAGAGTCAGACTACGACGAGCAAACTTGTCGCGAGAATGACCGCAACTTGCGTAACCAAGGTTACATGAAGGCACCGCAGTACTTCCACGCAGGTGGTAAGAGCAAAGCAACGCCGGCCCGTAATATCGGTGGTTCGAGCTGCGCTTTGCGCCGTATTTTGACCACGGACTATTTCAAGGCCAACCAAACTTACTATCTGCGTTTCAAGTCAGCCATACCTGACTATTCAAAGTCGCAGTTGTTCCTCGATTACATAGAGTTCGTACCTTCAAGCGTATACAATGGCTCTGAGCCTGAGGACGTTTGGTAACGCATAACACCACAACAATTCCTATCATGAAACTAAATAAAGTAAAAAAGGTCATGGGCGGCACGTTGGGAGCAGCATTGCTCCTGGCTTTCCCCGCATGTTCAGATGACCATTACGATATCTTGACGGGTGCCGAAGGTTCAAACAAAACTATTTGGCAGAACATCGAGAGTCACCCTGAGGAGTTAGACTCACTTGGTATGATCCTTAAGCAGGTCAGAGTCTACACCAAGGAGGAAGACACCAAGCGTACAATGACCTATGCCGAATTGCTCAATCAGGCACAGTCGTTCACGTTCTGGGCTCCCCGCAACGGTACATACAATGCCAAGCAGTATCTTGACCAGATTGAAGATATCAAAGCATTGCGTGAGGCTGGTCAGACAGAAAAGGCCGACCGTATGGAGTATAACATCGGTTTGCAGTTTGCACAAAACCACATGGCCCGCTTCAACTACGAGGCTGAACAGTCACAGCAGAACGTGCGTCTTTTCAATGGCAAGTTGTGCTCATACAATGCAGGAGAGGGCGTGTTCAATGCTGTAAAGCTTGATGCCACTATGCCTACTATCCCGTCGTCAAATGGTATGTTGCATGTACTCGACGGCAAGGCAACCTTCGCTTACAACATCTATGACTACATGGGTGACAACGAGGACATCTTCCAGAACGTATATGGCACACTGACAGATCCTGAAATCAACAAGCGCACGTTCAACGAGGCAGCCAGCACACCTGGCGGCATGGGCGAGGACGGCAAGATGATCTATGTAGACTCGGTGTTCTATTACAACAACGAGTTGCTCAACTCTTGCGGTGCGCAGATCAAGAATGAGGATAGCTTGTATGTAGCGGTTATTCCTACCGATGCCGCTTGGACTGTGGCAGAACAGAAAACAAAAAAGCTTTTCAACTACAGCACCCACTACAAGTACAACTACAACCCTGTAAACGATGATGTGGAAAAGGCATTTACTGCTGAAAAGACATTCTCGCAGCACGATCGTGACTCATTGGTTGATTACAACACCAAGCGCACGATTATTACGAGCATGTACTTCTCACCCTCAATCTTTGCACAGTCATTTGTAGAACAGTACAAGAAAAAGGACCGTGAAGAGGCCAAGGAAATGATTGCCAATTATGCCATGTACGCCGACTCGTTGATTTCGACAAACAACAGCACGTTCTACAATCCCGTCAAGGGCCAGTTGAACCCGCTCTTCGGAGATGGTCACTATGTTAAGGCATCAAATGGTGTTGTATTCCCTATCACAGAGTACAAGGCCGATCCTGCCAACACCATCATGCAGAAGAGCTCTATCGACATGCTTTACGACTCAAACGTCGGTTTCTATTCAGTATCAGGTAGCATGGGTAAGGGTTCTTACACCTACTTGGTAGAGGGCGACAACTGGAATAAGGATATTGACATTTCATCACTTGAAACAAAGGGCTACCGCTACTTCTCTGTACCTGCCCGTCAGACAAGTGCAATGAAGGTGTTCTTCCCGCTTCAATCGCTCATGAGTGGCAAGTACCGCATTCGCGTCATGCTCCTGCCTAATCGCGTAGACCTCAACCACCGTTACTTGAAAGATAACAAGGAAACAAACGAGCAAGAGGAAATTATGCAAGAAACCAAGTTCATTGCAGCCGTTTACGATGACGAAGGTAATCAAATCGGTGAGCAAAGCCCTGATATAACTGTAGATGATAATGAGGTTAAGACATACACTTTGTTCGAGTCAATCGAAATTCCCAAGTGCTATTACAACTTGCCTTCAGGTGTCAACAAGTGCTACCCGCTGTTGAAGCTCGAAATTCCTGGCGGTATAAAAGACTTAAAGCATTATCGTCCTTATTTTAAAACGCAGCCTTCAGGTTTGAGCGTCGTCAAAATATTTGTTGAACCCGTTGGTGAATAAGCATCAAGTTTTAAGCATTTGTTTCGCCTGCCATTGTGCAGTGCGAACAATGCTTGAGCCTTATTTCAACCTTAATATTGCAAATAATGAACAACAATAAGAAAATACACTTGATGCAGGGTACCCTGAGAGCAGGAGTATGTATGTTCATGCTTTCAGGTGCATGCGTGCTTTCAGCCCAGACCCCTCAAGATGGTGACAACGTTGCAGCCCATTCTGCCCCAACGGCACCGGTTGCAAAGAAAAAGGCACCCAAATATCAGATGAAGGAGGTTACCGGATACGTGTTTGATGGTGCCACCCGCAAGCCTGTTGTAGGTGCAAGTGTTCAGTCGTTGAGCAACAGCTACTACAGCGCCATGACCGATGAGAATGGTAAGTACACCATTCGTGTGCCGGAGTTTGTAGACGTGTTATATGTCTCTGCCAAGGACACCAACTACAATCCTGCCCAGTTGGCCATCAAGGGTGCCACAGGTCAGGACGTGTTCCTCACCAGCGGCATGAACGCAGACTTCTTTGCCAATGGCACCAAACTGAACAATAATCAGAAGATGATGGTTGACGAGCCCAACTCACTTACCATCGAGAACGAGATGGAGAAGGGGCTGGCTGGTAGCTTGCGTGTCATCAATCGTGGTGGTATGCCCGCTCAGGGTGCAGCCATGTTTATCAATGGTTTGAACTCACTCAACAGCAATGCACAGCCTCTCGTCATTGTTGATGGTGTAATGCTCGATATGCAGTACGACCGCAGCTCTTTGCACCAGGGCTTTGTCAACAACGTGTTCAACATCATCGACCCCGATGACATTGAAAGCGTAGAAGTTGTCAAGAACGGTACTGCCCGTTATGGTGCAAAAGGCGCCAATGGCGTATTGCTCATCAACACCCGTCGTGGCAAGAGCATGGTAACACGCATCAACTTCCGTGCCTATGCAGGTTATGAAACCTCGCCAGAGCAGATGAAGGTGATGAATGCCAGCCAGTATCGCAACTACATCAGCGAATTGATTGGTACACAGCCCAACAACGACGTTGTAAGCAGTACCAAGACTACACCGTTCCTCAACGAGGATCCCAACTACTTCTACTACAAGCTCTATCACAACGAGACTGACTGGCAGAAGGACCTCTATCACAACACATTCACGCAGAACTACAAGGTGAGCGTTGATGGTGGTGATGATGTGGCATTGTATCACCTCTCTTTGGGTTATGCCCAGAGCGATGCCACAGCCAAGAAAAACGACTTCAACCGCTTGAGCATTCGTTTCAACACCGACGTAAACATGTTCAAGGACTTTGTTACAGGTTTGGACTTCGCTTATTCGCGTAATGCCTATAACCTTCGCGACAATGGTTGGGCCGAGAGCTATGCCACACGCAACATCACTTCGCCCAATGTGCTGGGCATGATACAGACACCGTTCATCAGTCCGTATGCCTACTATGTACACTCTACGGGCAACAATCTCGAACTGGTACACTCTAACACCGTATATTCAGGCAAGATCTATAGCGACAACAACAACCCCTATATGTTTGGCAGCAGCTACGGCTATACGGGCTTGATCAACCCCTATTGGATTTTGCAGAATGGTGATGGTGACAACAAGAACTTCCAGGAACAGACACAGTTCAATCTCAATGTATCTCCGAGTTACAAGATTAACCGTTTCCTCACCATCAAGGACCGTTTCAGCTATATCCTCAACCGCAGCAACGAAAAGTACTACTTGCCTAAGTATGGTACACCTCCCAAGAACGTTGAAGGACTTGGCGATGTAACAAGTATCGTAAGTACACAGTTTGCCAAGGAAACCACCCTTTACAACGACTTCTGTGTTGATTGGCACCGTGCCTTTGGCGCACACGACGTACAGTTGTTTGGCGGTTTCCGCATGAACTCTTACTCATACAATGCGAGCAACATCACTGGTTACAACAACGACCAGGATAAGATGCCTAACATGGCCTACTCATTGCAGTACAAGAGCTATGGTGGTGCAAACGACAAGTGGACCAACTTGGCATATTACCTCAACGCAGGCTACAACTACAAGAACAAGTACTTCCTTACAGGTACCATGTCAATGGAAGCCTCTTCGCGTTTTGGTAAGAAGGCCGAACAAGGCATCAAGCTCTGTGGTGTTACTTGGGGGCTCTTCCCCTCGTTGCAGGCCGCATGGGTTATGTCGTCTGAAAAGTGGTTCAATGTCAAGGGCATCGATTATTTGAAGCTCACCGGTGGTTATGAAATCAGCGGTAATGACAACATCGACTACTATGCCACACGTACATACTTTGCCAACACCCAGTTCCTTGACAAAGCAACGGCACTTGTACTCGAAAACATTCAGAACCCCAAGTTGCAGTGGGAAACAACCAAGCGTTACAACATCGGTTTGCAGGCAAGCGCCCTCAACAATCGCTTGAACTTCGCCATCGAATACTTCCACAGCAACACCGACCACTTGCTCACCCGCAAGGCAGTGAGCGACATCACAGGCTTGGCCACCATGTGGTCTAATGACGGTTCATTGCGCAACCGTGGTGTCGACTTCAACGTCAATGCCATGCTCGTGCAGCGCAAGGATTGGCGTTGGCAGGCAGGCTTCTCAATCGGCCATTACAAGAATGAGATCACGGCTCTGCCTTCAACCTCGCTCAACACCATTCGCACATACGCCCTTGACGAATACGGTAACCGTATAGCTGATACAGAAAAGCAGATACATGGTTATACCTCGTCAGTGTATGGCACCAACAACATACTTACTGCTGTAGGTCATGCTGCAGGTGTATTCTATGGTTACAAAACAGCTGGTGTGTTCTCATCAGACGCCGAGGCACGTGCAGCTGGCAAGGACGGCAATTACCTCCGCTATCCGACAGGTTTGGCCGAACAGCCCTCGCGCGACTTCAAGGCAGGTGATGTACACTTTGTAGACCAAAACGGTGATGGTTGGATCAACGAAGCTGATATGGTAGTCATCGGCGACCCCAATCCCGATATCTATGGTAACATCTACACCTCGCTCAGCTGGAAGGGCCTGAAGCTCGACGTCAACTTCAAGTACTCTTTGGGCAACGACGTGTTCAACTACCAGCGTTCGCAGTTGGAGGCACTCAACAACAACTGGAATCAAACAACTGCTGCTGTCAACCGTTGGCGCTACGAGGGACAAAAGACCGACATACCCCGTGCAATGGATCCTACCAGCACACAGTGGGTAAACAACGAGCGTTTCTCAGACCGTTGGATTGAAGATGGTTCATACCTCAAGCTTAAGAATATCCGCCTTACTTACAATGTGCCTGTAAACCTCAGTTGGCTGCTTGGCCTCTCAGTATGGGGCGAGTGCAACAATGTGTTTACCATTTCCAAGTACACAGGCAACGACCCCGAGTTCTCGGCAGGCAACGGCGTGCTCTATCAGGGCATCGATGCAGGCTACCTCACCCAGGGCCGCAACTTCAATCTTGGTGTAACCATCAACCTCTAACAGAAAAGGGTAGGGAGTGGGGAGTTCAGAAGTTGCTTTCTGACTTCTCAACTCTCACCTCTCAACTCTCAATACAATACAGCAATGAAACACAAATCGATTTTAAGTCTTCTCATCTTCCTCATGGGATTTGGTGCTGTCACCACATCTTGCGAAGATATGTTGACCCCCGATATGAATCGTTACGCTGAAAACTTTAGTGGAAAGGATACCATCTACTTCTACACAGGTATTTTGCGTAACGTTCAGGACATGGTTGAGCAGAACCAACTCTTGGGTGACCTGCGCAGTGATTTGGTAGCCCCAACAGCTTATGTGAGCGACTCCGTTTCGGGCATTATCAATTACGACCGCACCAATGCCAATGCCAATCGTGACGGCGACAATGGCTTGCTCAATCGTTCTGCCTACTACAAGGTAATCAACCAGTGCAACTTCTACCTTGCCAAGGTTGACACCAGTGCAGTAAAGAACAACATTTACTACATGAAGCGTGAGTATGCACAGGTTGTTGACATTCGTGCTTGGGCTTACATTCAGTTAGTACAGACTTACGGCCGTGTACCTTTCATCACCAAGCCTGTTGACAATGCCGACACCGGTTGGGAAACCAAGCCCGAGGGCGACATCTGGGCAACAGCCGACAACCTGGTCGACCTGTTGAAGGGCGACCTCGAGCGTGCCAATGCCATAGAGCACACTTTAGGTTATCCGCAGTATGGTGAGTTTGCTACAGGTAATGACAACTTCAAGGTAAACAGCTCTTATTTGCGCTTCTACTCCGACATTCTCCTTGGCGACCTCTACCTTTACCGTGGTGCCTCAAAGCAAGATTATGTTGAAGCAGCTAAGAATTATTACTACTTCCTGAAGGAGCAGTCACGCAAGGGCGTAGGTGTATCAGGCTCTTATGCCACATTCGGCAAGAACATCAACACCAATGGCTCATATAGTTATTCGCCCAACATCAACTCATGGGTGTCACGCGGCCTTGCAGCCACATCGCTTAATGCCGAGAATGTAACTTTGTTGCCTTCAGCAGCCAACAGCACCTTTGGTCGCGTTTTGACCAAGGTGGCACAAATCTACGGCTTCGATTCTAACTCAACCAACAGCACCTCGTCAAGTGGTTCTACATCAGGTAGTGTTTCACTCAGCGTAAACTATAAGTCACGTCAGGTAGAGCCCTCAAATGCGTATCTCAACCTCTGTAAGGCTCAGAACTACTCTGTAACCACTTCAGACAACACCACAGGTGCTCCTACCAGCGTAGAGTATTACACAGGCGCAGGTGATGCACGTTTGGCAGCTACAGCTCCTATCTTCGAAACCAAGGAGGGAGGCCGCAACCGTTACATTGTAAAGGAGGCCCCTGTAACCTATGTCAATGCCAGCAGCACAGCAGGTGGTTACGACTTCAGACACTACAAGTCAATCTATCGTCTGAAGCAAATTTACTTGCGTTACGCCGAGGCCATCAACCGTGCCGGCTACCCGCGTTTGGCTTACGCCGTGCTCAACACAGGTTTGACTAAAAATACCGTTCCCGAATTGGGCGACTCAATCGCTTACGACGACGCTGCACATACAAAGCAACTCGTTTATTACTTGGATAGTACCAAGACCACGACTCCCTATCATGCCGCATTCTTCGTCGGTGTTGATGAGTTGCGCCGTGCACAGGCTGAGCCCGAGTACGCCAAGTTCCTCGACTTCACCTCAAACAACTGGTCAAACGTAGGTATTCATGAGATGGGTACAGGCGTAACCTCGTCAATGGACAGCCTCAATAGCTTTGCATTGGCTGTACATGGCAATATTGCCAAAGGTGGAAAGATCAAGGGTCGTATATTGCAGGAAAAAGAGCGTTGTGCAGCACTTGCCGCGGCCAATGTGCAGAGCATCAAGCGCCGTGTACGTTTGCCTTGGAACGATGTTGTAACACCAGAAGAAGGTGGTACTACCACACCAAGCCTTGAGGAGCAGCGCAAGGACTATGAAACGCTTGATCCGGTTGAGCCGCTTGCCGCAGACCCTGCCGAAATCAATGCTGTTGAAACGTTGATTGCTGACGAATATGCACTCGAAACGGCTTATGAGGGTACACGTATGTTCGACCTCATTCGTATTGCCCGTCACATGAACCTTGACAGCAACACTGCTGCCGATTATGGTACAAAGTGGTTGGCATGGAAGATTGCCCGTCGTAACTTTGATGGTGCGCCTTACGAGACACCTGCCACTTATGATGGCTTACTCTTCGGCAAATTGCTCGTTGAGGATAACTGGTATATCATCAGTCCTGTTTATAACAAGTAATTATGTGGGCGTGGCAGATAATCCCGCCCATACGGAATACATTTAATAAGGATTCGAAGTTTCGTCAAACAAACTTCGAATCCTTTTTGTGTAATACGTATAACCCTCCAATGCTTCTCAGCATAGTATATTCACCCGTATTGCTGTCCGGCAAAACGTAATCATGCGAAGCCTCAAGCATCAAACGCAAGCACTAATGGGGGCGATGCGTCCCGCGTCGGTTTTCTCAGCAGCCTCGTCCCGCGTTCAGTAATTAAGGCAAAGGACTCACAGATAGGTGTGTAATTAGTGCTGTCTGTGATCCTTTGCTTAGTGTATGAGCATTACATTTTTCCCGACGCGAGACGCGTCGCCCCCATTAGAGCGCAATTTCCTGGCATAACAGTTC
>OLZJ01000438.1_pt1 | contig 22901 bp, 22 predicted proteins | sample 1673951 | NCBI WGS metagenome assembly OLZJ01 (sample SAMEA103958135, study PRJEB25191) | human gut metagenome
GCTTCAACTTTGCCACCTGCCCCGGACTGGTCATCGTATGTATCTTCTCAATCAGCGTTTCGCTTTTCTTCTTTGTAATGAACTTCGATGACTCTACTGCATCTATCAGCAGTTTCAGCTCCGGCAGTTCAAACTTTCGGCTGGCTACAAAATACTTGCTTTGCGTCGAATGAATGGTTACAATATCCAGTCCATATTCCACAAGAGCTGCTATATCCTTCGTTATGGTTGTCCTGTGAGCAGAAATCCCATATTCCTCATTCAAAATCCCGATGAGCTGCGTTGTAGAAAGCGGGTGTTCTTCATCAGTACGCTCCAACAAGATTTTCAGTAGATATAGTATTCTTGGTTTTGCTTCCATACATTTATCCTTTCTCGAACAGACTCACCGCAAATTACAGTAAATTTCACCCGATTTCTTTTAAAATACCCATCAGTACAAAACGAGCATTGTCATATTCATAGGAACAGGTAGACAGTGTAAGCAGTCTGTCCTCATCGGATACAGTTGTCCCGGAGGTAAACAAGGAATTATCCAGCGCTGTTTTCAGCAGTCCGCTGCGTTCCTCTTTCGTTTTCTCAAATTCATACACCTTTGAATCTGACGGTGTAACATATCCGGCGATCAGCTTCACTTTATAATTCTGCTTTGGTGTGAGCAGATACAAAACAGAATGTTCTTCGTAATATTCCTGCTTACTGTATTTAGGCAGAGAGCCGAACATCGTGTTGTTTTTCATATTATGACCGTAGATAATGGTATGCAGATCAGAACAATCGGCGGCGTTTCGGTAATCCATAAAAAGCGTTCCCGCTATATTCCAAGTACCGTCAAGCAGTCGGCGAAGATAATACTCGTTATCCTTGCTCTGTACTACCGGATAGTTGATTTCGGTATCCGGGCAATAGAGCCAAGCAATAATGTCCTTGTTTTCTTCCTGCAAACGCTCAAAGTCTACCGTAATTGGTGCAGTTTCAGAAACAGGCTTTATCGCAGATTCTGTTTGTCCATTCTCCGTTTGCTGTGTTTGTGGTGCGGTTTCTACCGCTTTATCAATCAGCACATCATTCTGTCTTTGACTGTCCTGTGTTTCTTTCCAATAATCATAAATGTGATATGCAGATAAAGAAAAAACAGTTATACATACAGATAAAATCAGGATTTTCCATACCTTTTTAATAGCGTAACACCGTCCTTATTTGTCTGCTTTTTTATCATGCACCTTAGTCAGCTCATAAGTGCCGCCGATTGTTCCTTCGCCGCCGATGAGGATGAGGGTATCGCCTTTGACACTAAACTCATAGGTTGCGTCATGTGCCGATTCGTTCACAAAGTCGATATATAGCTGATTGTCCTTGATTTCATAGGTAAAATCATAATCTGCAAGGGTGAGGAGCATTGCACCGCTGCCTTTGCTGTCAAATTCATAGGCAGTAGTCCCATCAAAATCCCATTTGCCGGCAAGCGCATCTGTTCTGCCGGAGCAGCCTTTACAAATCAGCACAATAATCAGAACAACAAAAAGGAGTGCTAATAACGAAACAATCACAGCTCTTTGCCTTTTTCTTCGCTTTATTGCGGTTTTGCGTGTAGGGGAGAGATACCTGCCTTTGCTTGACTGAGCTTGTCTTTTGTATTCTGTTTGATTTGATGTGCGGGCAATCCGTTCGGTGTCAGTTGGTTTTTGGGAAATTTGCCGAGGCTGCTTATTGTTTTGCTATGCTTGATTTTGAACACTATTCTCTGACGAAGGCGAAGGTGCTTTGTCAAATGTTCTGAGTATTTCTTCAATTTCTTTTTCTTGTTCGTCCATTTGATTTCTCCTTGTTCGATTTCTTTCCGAAAATCGGCAAAGCGCTTTTTTTGCCGCCTTTCGGAAAGGGACTTCCGAAGAAATCCTTTTCGTAAGGAAAAGGCGGCAGCGGAAGCTCCGCTACCGCCATCCTTAAATGGTTAGCTATCTGTTATTTCACAGATTTTCTTTTTTAGTATAAACAGTAGTTGTCACAACTCCGAAGCCGCTGACGAACAGCAGAGCGATCCACAGCCACTCATACTGTTGTCGCCGGTCTGCGGATTCTGAACATCATCCGAAGGCTTGGTGGTATCGTCAGACTTGGTAGGAGCGGCAGGTTTGGTTGCCTTCTGACCTTCTTCGATAGTCTGAGTCGTTACTGCAGAGCCACCGGCAGAATCAAAGGTTACGGTATAGTTTTTATTTCTTTGTTGTAACAGCCTTAGCTTTTGACCAGCCTGAATAAATCCTTATGGATTTGCCGTTAATCTTAACTGTCTTATAGGTGCGAACTCTTACATAATACTTTTTCTTGCCCGAAAGCTTTGAAATTTTCTTTGATACTGTTGTATTCTTGCCTACTGTTACGGTCTTAGCCTTGCTGAATTTACTTGAGGCACTGTACTGTACCTGATAGCCTGTTGTCTGTGTAGCCTGCTTCTTCCACTTTACTGTAAACTTCTTTGAACCTGCTTTAAGTGAGGAAATACTTGTTGCCTTTGGCTTGATTGTGAAATAAAGCGTCTTTGTTCCGCTGTATTTACCCTTAAAGGTAATCTTTACTGCGTACTTGCCAACATACTTTCTGCCTTTTGCATAAGACACAGTATAGTCAGTATTCTTAACAAGTGTCTTTCCTGTTCTGTCCTTAACAATAACCTTAGGTGTTCTAACCTTTCCGTTATATGTTAATGATGTTGCTTTAAGCTTTATGCTTGATGCCTTTGTTACGGTTTGCTTTGTGGTGTGGGCAATCTTAGCAATATTGCCCCAAGATGCAAGGTCGGTTATTTCCTTTGTACCGAGTACATCTTCATAGAACTTGCCACAACCTTCGCACTTGTAGTATGCTTCCTTACCGCCCTCTGTGCAGGTGGCAGCTTTCGCAGCAACCAAAGTCAGATTGTGAGTGTGCGGTACAGTTTTGTAATATCCGCAGGTGTCGCAAACATTGTCAGAACCGTAATCGTGAGCCGCTTCGTCCTTTTTGTCGTGGCAACGAGAACATTCATGCCAGTGGTTAGTATCATCAGACTTCCATTCTGTGCCTGCGGTATGTCCGGGAGCCGGAATCTTCACACTGGTTTTATCGGTAATTTCTACCGATCCTGTTGCATCTGCGAACCACTTGTCACAGCCATCGCAGGTGTAGTATGCGGAATTGCCCGCAGTAGTGCAGGTGGCAGCTTTCGCAGCAACCAAAGTCAGATTGTGAGTGTGTTCTTCGTTTTTATTTTTGTAATAATATGTAACAACCGTTCCGTCCGAAACAATAGGCTTATTCAAGCCGTCAACCTTTATAAATTCATAATCATAAAGTGTTTTTGCCGGTGTTAAATCAAGCTTTGTGCCGTATGGCACGGTAAATGTTCCGCCGGCAGTGTTTGGAATTTCAGAGCCGTCCTCAAATTTATACTGAATTGAAACGGTTGTGTAGCGCTGTGTTTCCGTATTGTCGTCTGCAAGCACATTTCCGTTTTCATCGAGCACCTGAAATGCCACGGTATCGCCGCTCTTAAGCTGTGCATCAGACGGAATTTGATAAATAAGCGAGCAACTCTTTAAGCCTGAATTAAAGTCGCTTTTGATGTGATCCAAAGCACCGAGCGGCCAGAAATTTGCCTTATCATTCCAAACAGGAATGTCAAAGGTTTGTACTGTTTGAAGCGGATTCCCCGATGAATCGGTCGCAACGCTTCCGTCGGAGTGCTTAATCCACATTTTGAATTTTAATTGTCGTGCATTTTTATCTGAAATGTTTTGAATAACAGTTCTAAGCTCGATTTTTTTACCGTTCATATTAGTATTAAATCTGCTTTTGCTGTTGCCGCTCAAAAGTCGGTCATTGCGATTATATGTGTAATTATAATATGAACTTGTTTCAAGGTCGGTAAAATCAGACGGCTTTGAATAAGCGCCCGTATATTCCTTAACCTCGGGAGTTGCAACATAAAGGTCTACATCCTTAACAAGCTGAGACATTCGCTTGAAGCCCTGCAAACGGCAAACCTCACAGAATTGATAGTTTGTGTCTCTCATTATGCACTCATAACTTGAAACAAGCATTTTTGAGCCGTAAGCATTGCGGCAGGTATATGTGTTTCTAAAACCTAAAAGCTGTCGCCATTTTATCTTTTCCGGGTCTTCAACCGAGGAAAGATTGAGTGATTTAAGTTCCTTATCGTCAAGCAAATATCCGTTACTGTATTCATCACCGAGACCGAGCAAACCGTGTCCAAACTCGTGTGCAAAAGTTTTTGACGCACGATAACTGTCTGATGGCGAAATGAAATAATGGAAGCCGTATTCACGGTTATTATAAGCACCGCCGAAATCTGATTTTGTGTTTACAACCATAGCGAACTGAGCAATATAATCGTGAACATAATAATAAGGCTCATATTCCGAACCGGACGGAATTGTGTTTGGATCACACTTTTTTTTGATATGAGCATCGTGAATTTTCTCGATAAATTCAGGACCGATACATCTCTCAAAAATATGATTTTTCCACTGACTTCCGTGGAGATTATTAGAAATAACAGGCGAATTATATTTGTCGACTATAACATCAAAGAAGGTGCTTCCACCATTGTCAAAAGTCGATTCGGAAGCTGTGCAAAGAGCGTAAACATTGAATCTGTCGGCATAACTGCGATACGGTTCATATTTCATAGCGTCCTGCCAAAGTCGTTTGACATCATTGATGAATTTGCCCTGCTGACTTTTTGTGTATCCCTCGCCGCAAACGACAACAACCATATTTTCCGTGTCGCTGCGTGTTTTTTGGATGGTATAAACAGGGATGGTAGGATTAGAATATTTTCCGTCATTTGAATACCACGGGCCGAGGGTGAGCTGAATGCTTTGCTCGGTGCTGACATTCCAATCGGGATTTGCGTCCTCGGCAGATTCCGAAATTGTATAATCATCCTCTTGCTTATTTGGAGCAGAGCCGATATAAGGACTGCTTTGTGAGCCGCTGCCGGAAGTTGTAACAAAATATTCGGAATCGAGATAAAATGCAGGTCTTACGCCCAAATCGGAATACCACGGAGCATAACGACCGACCTGACCCGATGAACTGATATAACGCATATCGTGATTGCAATCGGTAACAGGAGTGCGAAGCCAATAAGGCCAAGCCATACCGTCATTATTATACGCAACATAATAACCTTTGAGATTTTTCCACACGGCATTAGCCTGCTTTACATCAAGAAGAAAAACCTTTTCGGTTGTAGTTTCAAAATATGAACTGTCGTAGTTTGCCACCGCTTCCGAAATATCGGTGTAGTATAACAAATCCGAATTTGCGTCTCCATCAACTATGCCCTTGTTGTATTCGGGATGAGAAACGAGAGAACGCTGGGTAACGGTTTTCATTGCCGCAATTTCAGATTTTGAAAAAGCGTTGAGAAAACCCGCTTTTTCGTTGTACGCTCCCACACCGCTTACATATCCGTCTTTCGGAGGGTTGCCGCAAAGCCAATCGACTTTGCCTTCAGCTGCGGTCGAATTTAACCAAGAACGCATATTGCTGTCTTTCCAATAGTTAGAACCGTAATCATCACGCTTATAGCTTCTGCTGTGTGATTTTGAATTGCTGTTGTCATTTGTTTTGGCATCATATGCAAGGGTGTCAACAATTTTGTCTGCAAGCATAAGCGGTCCGTTATTGTCAATGCTTACACATCGCCAAAGAATTGAGGCATTGTTATACGCGCCCATTTTAACATAGTCGCCAACTTTAATATCGGGCTTTGATGCCGCCTGAATGGTCATCGGCAAAACGGAAATTGCCATGCACAATGCCAAGAATATTGCGGTTATTTTTTTCGTCATTAAGGAACTTCCTTTATAAGCTATATATTTGCTTTTATTATATTGTAAGGTGTTATATGTGTCAATCACCAGTTTACAAATTTATAAATGATAGACTTGCTGACAAATCAGCTGTTTTAAAGCCTTTGTCATAGCATTTGATTTTATATGTGTTTCGATATTTTTCACGAAAGTGGCAAAAAATATCTGGCTGCGAATGCCCTGACTTAATTCAAACCGAAACTCCTGCACACTTTTTGTGCGGTATTCAGAAAAATGTTCGTTCTGATAAGGCAGAATCTTCATGGCACAGTAACTGATATTGATCAAATTGACCAGCATTTCAATCCCTTTGCAGCTTCGCACCATATAGTTGCAAAAAGACCAGAACGTTTTCTGCTCATAGTAGCTTGTTTCAATATTCCAGCGAAATGAGTACAAAAGTAGCGGTATGTATTTCATCCGATCACTTCCAGTCTGGTTTAATGGAGCTTTTTCCTGCCATGCGCAGAAAATCTGCAGATCTTCCGGGAAAACGGTACTGAAAAACAGTCGTTTTGTACCATGTTCTTTTTCAGTGACAGTGACATAGGCAAGAACTTCTCTGTCGCCGAAGATCTTAGTCAGAACCCGACGGACACCGGTATAATAATCCCCGATCTTTTTATTGGATAATGTAAAATCTGTCTCAACAGAAAGCTGTTTTCCATGTTTGGCAGGACGTCCCCGCCGACCGGTACGTGCAGGTGCAGGATCATACATGACAGAATCAATCCTTGCATTACCGATCAGATCCAGGTTTGGATATTCATCAACGATTGATACCAGGTTCTGTTTTGTATACCAGCTGTCGCACAGGATGATGACATGATCCCTGCTGTGAAATTCAGGCATAACCTGCCGGATCATGGATGCTGCCAGTTCCAGTTTGGATTCTTTTTTCTGCCACATACGATAACCAAGCGGAACAGAAAGATAAGATACCTTATCTCCATTCCAGACAGGTACGCAAAGCATGACACTCCTTCTATATTTCATTTCTTACTGAAATATAACCTAACAGAAAAAAATAAAGATTTGATGAAGATTGCTAAATAATTCGTCTACTCTATTTTTATTCTCGTATGGAATAAACCATGCCCCGTAATTTTACTACCTACAGAAATTCTGTAGTGCAAACTACTTTGCAAATCTGTAACTAATTATTCAATTGTTATGTCCAATCTCTCTTGGACAATTGATATTCTACAATGCACTTTAATTTTACGGAAGTGACACCACTGGTGTATTTTTACGAATTTTCATCAGTTTTTGGTGTATTTGTCATTTCCTTTAATTTGTTCCATGTATGCTTAGGCAGTTCTCTTGCCGGCTCTCTGAATCGTTCAAGATATTTTTCAAATAATTCCGTATTGATTAATGCTGAATTACCGACTTTATAGACTGTTCCTGCCTCTCTCGCAATTACTATGATTCTCGATTTACTTATCCCGTAAATAATCGCTCCTTCCTCTGCATTGACAAATTTTTTCATAAAATCCTTTGTATCTGAATAGCACTTATATGAGTAACTCATTCATCAGTCTCCTTTCACATTTGGCAATGGATGTTTCATTTCTGTTGGCGGTTCTCTGAATTGCTCCATATATTCATCAAACACCTCCAGATTAATCAGAATAGTATTTCCTTTTGCTTCGCCTATCTTATATACAGCTCCAGCTGCTCTAGCCATTTCGATAAATCTATGATGTCCTATGCTGTAAGTCATTGAACCCTCTCCGATTCTCACAAACTTCTTTTCCACAATTTTATTTGAACTAGGAACTCTTGCAGAATGTTTCATAAATTTCATCAACCTTTCCTTATGTACTAATATAATCTTTGCAAGCTGATATCTTGCTCCAGCAGCCAACGCTATATCCATTGCCTCATCTTGTGTTACATCTAATAAAGCCATTACCTCATCAATACGAATAAATCTTGGTTTTACAGTTTCTTTTCTATAGGCACAAACTGAACCACTCAATGTATTTACCATAACATCACCTACTTATAAAACTCAGAATCTGTAATATGAAAAGTTTCAAGATACTTATCCAATATTTCTGTATTAACAAGTACAAGCTGACCAATTTTATAACAAGCCTTGGCATCCTTAGCCACTTCTTGAAATTTTGTCATTCCCATAAATATTAAATGATAACCAAAACTTCGCCCCATAAATGCTATGTGACTTACCATAGACATTATTTCTTTAATTTGTTTTGTATCTTTTGACAACGCATAACTAGAAAATTCATCAAATAATAAATACTTCTCGTCATATCCTTTATTACGAATAGTATCAACAAAAGAATTATAAAACTTTCTTAACAAGTCATCACATTCTGTATACTCCGCATATGTTGGTACGATATTGTCCCAATCTCCACCTGCTTTGAAATCACAGATGGAAATATCTACATTGTTATCCAGTATTTGATTAACAATCATCTGGGAACTGACGGTCTTTGAACCGCCAGTTATTCCAGAAATCAACAAATGTGGGACTATCCTTGTATCCCATACAAGATGGTTTTAGACTATCTTGAAATAGACGAAAATATTATTGCTACATGCCATTTTTCAAACTTATGTGCTCCAGAACTTTTTTCTTCTCTATCCTCAAGGAATCAATTAGCTATTATATATTTAATGAAAAATCTACATACTGATTTTTCATTTAACTCACTTTCCGATAATTTAGGTATTGAAGAAACAGGCTTTTAATTTGATATTGACCATAAAAAAGCAGATGAATCAAATCATCTGCTTTCTCCATTAATCCTTTCCTGCAATTTTTTCTAACTGCTTTTCTATTTTATCAAGACTATAGCTCTTTTTCTGTTCCATACGAACATAATCAGAAGTATTTATTATACAGTTTATACCTTTCATCGGTAACTCAAATTGTTCATTATACATCTTGCCATTACTATAATACTGAATATCTATTATTAGCGGTTTCTCACACAATTTCATATAATCGCCTGTTCCGTCCGCTGGTACGCAAATAGAGTAAACATATTTATCATCCGCAGGGAGAAATATTTCTATATCTTTTAATTTTTGCAATGTATCTGCAACACTTGAATTTTTTTCTGTGCTTCTTAAACACTCTAACCACTTTGCCGAAATATTTATTATTAATTTTTCCGCCATTGTCTTTCCAATATTATGAAATGCCAAACAATATAATTGTCCCTCTAATGTTACAAAACGAGGAATTACATGTGCTCTGTTACTTTCTTCAAACTGTCGTTGAGCTTCTTCTGTTTGCCTTCTTGTAGCTGATGCAGACTTTCCATTGAATATACATATAAATATCGTTGCAATAACATATACAAATGTCAGTACTGCCATAACAAATCCATTATTGTTATTCATCCATGTTATCAACTCTTTCATTAACGATTTCCTTTCGCTCTATTATGTGTTTTACAAAGCATTTGACAATTACTAATATCTGTTGCACCGCCATTACTCCATGCCGATACATGGTCTGCATCCATCTCACTTAACTTCCAGATACGACCATGGTTATTGTCAGAACCTAACGCACAAAGCGGACAATTTGATTTATCCGTTCCCTTAACTGCACTTGTCTGTTGTGCATACACACTTTTTTTCGTCGGCTCATCAAAAATACGAATGTTCAGTAATTTTGTTTCTACGCAACCACCAAGAATATATTCATATATACCCTTTTTGTCTTTTACAAAATAGTCTGCAAGATATTCTTGTACTTTCTCTGACACCTCTTGCGGATTATATGCATTTCTGTGATATGTCTCATATAATCTTCCCCAATCAAGACCGACCATAGATGAAGCAACATCAAGAAAAACACTTGATACCCAATCTATAACTGAATTAAAATACGTCTTTAGTTCCGTTATATTATCATCATATCTATGTTGGCTCATATATCCGCTTATATTACCTTTACTAACCCATTGTAAAGCTGTATGTAAATAATCCTGTCTATTTGCATTACCAGATATATATGCACTCCACTTTTGTATATTTGCATTCTGACTGTTACTAAATTCCTCTTTTGCCTTTGTAACAAATGTTCCAGAGTGTATTGCATTTAAAAGTTCTTGTGCGTTAAGTGGTACTCCTGCAATATTAATTGTTTCAAACCACTCTTTTATTTCGCTTTCCTCTCCTTCACAAATATATATAGTTAATAGAGAATCTAATATTTTGCGTTTTTTATCTTCTGCAAGTCCACCAAAATACTGTTCCATACCATTGCTATCTTTAATTGCAAATTTTCCTGTCACAAATCTTCCGAAACTCGTTATTCTTTGCTGTCCGTCAAGAACCTCATACTTATCTTCCCCTACTTTTGTAAAATAAATAAGTCCAAGCGGATAGCCCTTTAATAATGATTCTATTACTGCAACATCCTTTTTACCATCTGCATAGATGTAATTTCTCTGATATTCTGGTTGAATTGTCAATTTACCAGACAATCCAAACAATCCTTTTCCTTCGTAATCGTTATATACAAATCCCTTGCAAATATCTTCAACTGTAATATCCGTTCTTAATGTTGTTTTCATTCATTCTCCCTTCTGCGAATTGCAATACGCTTATAAACCAATTTTCCATCTATTGTCGGTACTGCTAAATCAAAATCCCCATCTTTACCATGATTAAATTCGCCTACTATTTCAAATTGGTCTGGATTATACTTGTCTAAAAAAGTAATCGGCACTCCCATAATTCCTTCATAATCATTCGGTATCGCATCCGTAAACGGAACTTCTATTGCATCAAAATTATCATACTTTTGATACTTATTTTCTTTAATTTGCTTGTGCTTACTATATTTAATATTATCAGCCATACTCATAAGCTGTAATGGTTGATGCCTACGTCCATGGTCAAGATTTGTCAACCACAAACAATTATTTGTAGCAACAATTCTTTTTCCATCTTCTATTCTCGCTTCTGTTCCATATAACTCATAATTATCTGGAACAATAAAACCAGAAATCCAACGACCCATACCATTTCCGAGCCATATCTTATTATCCATAATGTATGGAAAAACTTCTTTGTATAATATGCAATTAATATTTCCAATAATTAAAAATTTCTTATTTGCTTCAATAATCCATGAAAGAAATTCTCTAAACATGCTAAATGGTGGATTAGTTATTATGACATCTGCTTCATCACGAAGTTTTCTTACTTCCTCGCTTCTAAAATCTCCATCCCCTTCTAAATAAGACCACTCTAAATCGTTTATATCAATTCTTCCAGAAGCATCACTATCCTTTTCCAAAACAAAAATCTTTCCATGTGTATCTGTCTTTTTTTCATCATATTGAGGACTATTCATTTCAAAAAGCGTTATTTGATGATATTCTATTTTCTTACTTGCTGATGCATAACTCGTTGATATTAATTTTTTTAATCCTAGCATCTCAAAATTTTGAGCAAAAAACTTTGTAAAATTACTCCACTCTGGGTCATCGCATGGTAACAATACAGTTTTCCCTCTAAATGTATCTGGATTATATTCTAAATGCGCATTTACTTCTTTTTGAATATCTACAAACTGCGTATAAAATTCATCATTTTTTTGCTGACTTTGCCGCCGTCAATCCACTATTTTCTCTCATATCTCTATCCTTTTCTATATTGTGCTAAAACTATTGTACCAGAAAATGAAAGAAAGCGGTCAAACTTTTTATAAGTTCAACCGCTTCACAATTAACTTCTATGAACGTGCTCTCTTTATAAACTTTTCTCGTAAATTGGTCATAGGATTTAATTCATTATACAATACCACTAACTAATTTTAGTAGAGTTTTGCCCCAGCAGGAATATGGTTATCAACCATAATAAGATGAAGTTCTTCATCCTCCGAATCTTTAAGGTTGTTTACTGCTGAAAGTAACATACCACAAGATTCAATTCCCATCATTGCTCTTGGTGGAAGGTTTGTAATAGCAATCAATGTTTTTCCAACTAATTCTTCTGGTTCATAATATTCGTGAATTCCGCTTAAAATAACGCGATCTTTACGTTCTCCATCATCCAAAGTGAACTTTAATAGCTTCTTAGATTTTTCTACAGCTTCACAAGCTAGGACTTTAACAGCACGGAAATCTGACTTACTGAATGTTTCAAAATCTACCATATCTGTGAAGATTGGTTCAATTTTTACATTCGAGAAATCAACCTTTACAGGTGCAGCTTCCACTGGTTTTTTAGCTTCAGCTTTCTTGTTTGAATCCCCCAAGTTTTTCATGTGAGGGAATAATAATACTTCACGAATTGTTCTTTGATCCGTCAACAACATTACGAAACGATCAATTCCAAGTCCTACACCACCAGTTGGAGGAAGACCATATTCCAATGCTTCTACATAATCTGTATCCACTTCGTTGGCTTCGTCATCACCTAATTCACGAAGTTCTAATTGTTTTTCGAAACGTTCTCTTTGATCAATTGGATCATTTAATTCAGAGAATGCGTTCGCATATTCGTGTCCACAAATGAACAATTCATAACGATCCGCAAATCTAGGATCTTTCTTATTCTTTTTAGCTAATGGAGAAATGGATGTTGGATGACCATATACAAATGTTGGTTGTACAATTGTTTCTTCAACATATTTTTCGAAGAATAAGTTGATGATGTGTCCAACTGTATTATGGATCTTTTCAACTTCAATATCATGTTCCTCAGCCAATTTAACAGCTTCTTCATAACTCATATCTTGCCAGAAATCTACACCACAAGCTTCTTTGATCGCATCAACCATGTGAATACGTTTGAAAGGGGCTTTTAATGATAATTGAGTTCCTTGATAAGTAATATCTGTAGTACCCAATACTTCATTAGCTACTGAATCAAATAAACCTTCAATCAAGTCCATCATTCCGTGTAAATCACTATAAGCAACATACGCTTCAACTGTTGTAAATTCAGGGTTATGCATCGCATCCATACCTTCATTACGGAATAAACGACCAATTTCATAAACACCTTCTAAACCACCAACAATCAAACGCTTTAATGGTAATTCAGTTGCGATACGCAAATAGAAATCCATATTTAATGTGTTGTGGTGCGTTACGAAAGGTCTTGCACTTGCTCCACCTAAGATTGGCTGCATAACTGGAGTTTCAACTTCCACTAAACCTTGACCATCCAAATAGTGTTGGATTGCACGAATAATTTTTGGTCTTGTTAGTGCAATATGCTTAGCTTCTGGATTCATGATCAAGTCTACATAACGACGACGGAAACGCTCTTCAACATCTGTCAAACCATGGAATTTTTCTGGTAAAGGACGAAGTGATTTTGAAAGGTGTGTATAGTTTTTAGCACGAACAGACAATTGTCCATGATCTGTTTTCATGACAGTACCTTCAATACCTACGATATCTCCAATGTCATTTTTCTTGAAGATCTCATATTGATCATCACTAATTTCATCTTTACGAACATAAATCTGAATTTGACCTTCACGATCTTGGATGTTCATAAAACCAGCCTTACCCTGACGACGCTTTGTCATGATACGACCTGCAATCTTAACTGTTACTTGTAATTCATCTAATTCTTCTTTTGTCTTGTCTTCATAAGATGATTTGATAATACCCGAATTTGAAGTACGATCATAACGAGATCCAAATGGATCAATACCCATGTCGATCAAATCTTGCATCTTTTGACGACGAACTTGTTCTTGTTGCGTTAACTTTTCCATTGTTTTCTCCTTTTTCTTTTATCCATAAAAAAAGGCACTTGCCACAAAGGGACGAAGTGCTCGTGTTACCACCCTAATTTACCAGACAAATCACTTTGCCCGGCCTTAGTCACTGTCTATAAACAGCGCTTCCTTTAATGCAGGAAATACAAATAGCTCCAAGTCTTTATTCCCAATTAGTCCTACGCTTTTTTTCACCAACCAAAAGCTCTCTAAAGTATTTCTAAAAGGTACTCGCCCTCTTCATTGCCTTTTTATACGCTTTTATCCTACTAGACAATACACAATTTGTCAATTTAAGATTTATCCATATATCGAATATTTAATTCTTTAATACTGTTTTTAAATAAAACATCGATCTTGGCATAATATGTTTCTACATCCGGTTCAAAATTATGAGAAATCCAATACTTTAAAAAGTATAATAAATCATTCGCATAATAATCCACTAAAAAATCTACTGTGAACCTTGAATCCATCCCAGTCACTTCTAAATAAGAAAATACATTTCTAAATATTTCTTTAAACACATTACTCATTAAATCTTCAAAACCATTCTGTCCTGTGATTCTGTAACAAGACTTAAAAAAATCACGATTATCACTTACAGTCTGAAAGATGTGTTTTATAATTTGAGGATTTGATTCATGCTCAATCCCTTTATAAAACATACGATGAATCAAGTATTCTAAAGCCTCATACTTATCCATAAAATGATTATAGAAAGTTCCACGAATAACGCCTGTTTTATCGCAAATCTGTTTGATTGTGATCTTTTCGAAAGGCTTTTGTTGCATCAAAATATATAATCCCTCACTCAGAAGATCTTTCATTGTCACCTTTTCATTAAATGTCATGAAATCACCTCTACAATCGAATTAATTTAAAAATTAATGATAAGCTCATAAATAAGTATACGACTCCGCAAAGAAAATAATAAGCCTTTTGATATCCGGCCCCATTATAATATCCAATATAAAAATGAATCATATAGCCAGCAAGTACAATTAAAAATAAAACTAAAGACTCCATCAAATAAGAAAGATTCATATAATAACAGCCAACTCCGACAAAGAAACAGTCTAATCCTCCAATAAGAGCCAATTTAATAATTTGTTTTGTATCAAACTCTTGTAGTCTTTCCACAAACTTTCCACGCTTAAAACTATAAATGACCATTCCAATTCCAAGAATCAAAAAGACAAATATCGCAACATATTTATTCAATGTTGCCCAAGGACGTCCAAGAATATATGTGGACATTCCATGTCCTAATAAAAACATACCCGAACTGCATAGCGCAAAAATCAATCCATAAACCAATGCTTTTGAAAAGCGAATATTACGAATTGAAGCCCCCTGTTCTAGTGCACATACAAATACGTCTAAACTCAGACAAATACTCAAAATCCCAAATATCAACATATACAATCCACCTTCACTAACCTTATTGTATACGAACTTGGATTATTTTAAAAATCACGATGAACATATTTCAATAAATGTATTTATGAACTACAATAAAGCTATGAAAAACATCATTGACTACATCAAAGAATACGGAAATTTAACCCTTGAAGAATACCCATTTAATAATGTGGACTCTTTGATTCTCTCACAAATCTCCTATATTAAATTTGAAAACTCAAGCATTGACATCGAATCTGAAATCCATTTATTAAGCGATTTTGAAAATGAAATTGATACTTTATGCATTGATACCCGAGTACCTGAATTAAACGAAGAATTATTCCTTCAATGCATACACTCCCTTCGCTATGAAGCCATTACCATTTCTCATCTACAAACTAATTTTGACAAAGATAATGAAAAACAATTCTGTGCTATGACTTTTCATTTACCCAACCAAACAGACTACATTGCCTTTCGAGGAACCGATGCTAGCTTTGTAGGATGGAAAGAAGATTTTAATCTATGTTTTCAAGAAAATATTCCAAGTCAAATTTCTGCATTAAACTATGTAAACAACTATAAGACAAAACACAAACTCATCTTAGGCGGACACTCCAAAGGAGCTAATTTAGCACTTTACGCAGGTATATATACGCAAAATTCAATTTTTTGTATCTACAATCATGATGGGCCTGGATTTCTTACACCTTATCAAACCGATAAGAAAGTATTTAAGACCATACCACAATCGAGTGTTATTGGACTCTTACTTGAAGAAACAAATAATTATCAAATCATCCAAAGTGATGCCATATCCATCCTTCAACATGATCCATTTACGTGGTGCGTAGAAAACGGAGACTTTATTTATCTCAAACAAAATGATCAACTATCCAAACATACACAATCCACACTATCAAAATGGCTTAAATCCATTGATGTCAATACACGCAAACAAGTCATTGATACCATTTACTCTATCTTTTCAGATTATGAAAACCCAAAGGATTTCAGACAGAATATCGATGTGATTGAGATGATCAAATCCATTCAGAATATGGATAGTCAAACGAAGAAAATGATTAGTGAAACGATTCAAGTCTTATTCAAATGCATCCAAAATGAAATCAAGCGAGGAAACTAAATTCCTCGCTTAAATAATATATAGCTATAAATACATGGAATAATAGTCGCTACAAGAATCACAACAATGCCCATTGTCACATAACCAAGTAATCCAAGTACTATATATAAAATTCCAGCAATGACCATACAATAGCCACCCACACGATTTGACAACACCCAGTTTTCATCACTATTCAATGCCCATGAAGTTTTAATTCCAACCGCATAATTCCGTTTTACTTTCGGTAAATAATTACCGAGTACAATCAATAAAATACCAACTAAAATATTCATCACAAAACTAACATCAAAAGAATAGCCCAAGCCAAAATAAATAATTGTCATACTTGTCACAATACAAACAACAGGACAAATCATAAATAGAATATTCATCATAAAATCTGGAATATTATTTCGCTTTGGATCTTTTACCGTCACAAAACAAGTAAATACATGAATTGCCAAGCACAAGAATAACATACCAAATAAACCCATAAACTTAGGCATTGTTCCATTGACTTGTCCATTTACATCAAAATGGGTTGGCACAACATCTGGTAGTTGATTATAGAAAACTAGATTCAATACTAAAGGAATCACAAACAAAGCTAAACTAAACATAAACCATTTATTTTTCAACATCTTCATTCCCTCCAATAAAAGATTTAAAATAACACAACATCTCCTCAAAAACAGATGCGTTAATTTGATAAAAGATAAAATTTTTATCCTTCTCTTCACAAATCAAACCTGCATCCTTTAATAAGGATAAGTGATAGGAAACTGTTGCCTGAGACATATCAAAATGACTCGCAATATCTCCAGCTGACATCTTGCCTTTTTTTAATAAACTCAAAATGTCTCTTCTGACTGGAGCACCTAAAGCTTTAAACGTTTTTTCAAACAAAATATCACCACCTATTTAGAAATATTTCTAAATAGATTATATACCTTTTAAATATAATTTCAACTCTATTTAGAAATTTTTCTAAATAGATAATAAAAAGAATCAGGAAGACTACTCTCCCTGATACGTTGTATATTTTTGATATTCCTTTGTCGTTTCTTCGTCAAAACAATACAAACTGATCTTCATTGTATAATCACTATTTGCATCCAGCCAATCCGCAATTGTCTTTAATACAAGTGGCACTGCCTTTTCTACAGGATAGCCATAAACACCACATGAAATACATGGAAATGCGATTGTATGAATATCATACTTACGAGCTAAACTCAAACTACTCCAATAACAATCTCTTAACATATGCTCATCTTCATGTTGTCCTGAATAAATGGGTCCCACAGTATGAATTACATACTTTACCTTTAAATCATACCCTTTAGTAATCTTGGCCTGCCCTGTATGACAACCATTTAATAATTTACACTCTTCAAGTAACATGGGACCAGCCGCTCTATGAATAGCACCATCTACACCGCCGCCACCCAAAAGCGATTCATTCGCTGCATTGACAATACAATCTCCATCAAAAGTAGTAATATCTCCTTTTACTACTTTGATTTCACTCTCTAAATTCTTATTGTCTAAAATCATTTCAATTAAAACCTTTGGTAAAAAATACGAATCTTTCCAAGGATTTAATACAACTCCACTTACACCTTGTGTATCATGCACCATATGGAGTACATCCATCACACTTTGATTTAATGTTTCTGTAGTCTGACCCAAATCCACTTGAGCCTGTGTAGTAAAAGCTACAAATACATCTTGACCATCATCTAAAGATAATCTTCGATAGACTTTTTCACCATTCGCATCCCCGACAGGAATAATAAATTGTTTTTCTTCTTTTGCCAGTTTACGAATATGCGAAAGAACCTCCATATTTTTTTCACGAGTCCCCTCTTGATATAATTCTTGAATCAATGTTTCTAATTTTTCCATACCTATTTCCTTACTACAAATGTCAAACTAAAAGGAAAAGCTCCAATCACATCTTGATAAATAGAGTCATCAATAAAGAATCCCTCTTTCATTGCACTTTCCTTTAATAGTGAATCTAACGAAATAAATTCTTCTTCGCTAATTTTAAAATCATTAAAACAATACCCATCATTAAAGCGTTGATAGTTAAATACTTCATCCATTAAATCCCAAGTACTTACTTCACTACCATCTTCTAATGTATCCATATAGTTTAATAATTCATTTACGATTTCTTGTTGTCTTTCTTGTACCATAAAAATCACCTACACTTATTCTAACACAAAACGAAAAAGAGGCATCGCCTCTTAATCAATTTCTAAATATTCTTTGATTCTTTGAATCTGATTCAACCCATCCAAATATCCCATGTAGTAAAGATCAGCGAGTTTATCCACATCTCCCTCTACACGCGATACATTCACTGGCTTACTTGGGGCAATCGTAAAGATTCTTCCCTCATTTTCAAGTCTTACTAATTCATCACACTGTTTATTGTAGTCACTATTCATCGATTCCAACTTCTGTTCTAAAGCTGGATAGCCTGCATACAATCTTTTCGTCATTTTTTGAACGAACGGATTCGCTTCACTCTTTCGATACTCTCTTTGACGTGTACGAACCACAATGATTTTCTCATAATCATGATCCAACGCCCATTGATACGCTATCTTATCGCTGCAGCCACCATCTAAATATAAACCATCTTCAATTTCAACCATCTTTGAAACATAAGGCATGGTTGCACTGGCTTGTACAGCTTTAAAAATATCCTGCGTTTTATTTTTACTAAAATATTCGGGCCTTCCCGTTTTACAATTTGTACATACCGCAATAAAATCACGCGTTGGATTCATAAAACGAGGTGTATTTAATGGATCAAAATATTGAGTTCCTTTCATCAAAAAATCAAATCCAATGATTCCTTTGTTGTTTTTAAAAGCTTCTAAACCAACATATCGAGAATCGTGGCGATACCCTAAATTAATTCTAGCACTACGACCAATTTGACCAGCCGCATAGTTAAATCCGTTTAGTGCCCCTGCACTTGTACCTACTGTACACTGCATATTGATTTCAAACTGCATTAAAGCATCTAATACCCCTGATGTATAGAGTCCTCGAAAAGCTCCCCCTTCAAGGACGATACATCCAGGTACAATTTTATTTGAAGTATTTCCATTTGGAAGTTTGGATATTCCCGAAAAACGCTTATTATTTTTCTTCATTTTATCCCTCCTTCTTAGCTGAAAATTTTATACTCATTTTTTTAATTTGTCTACTTTTTTTGTTCATTCCAAAGCTTGTCAGCCATTGGCTTCCAGTTTTTTGCATATGGAACCGTCTTTTCCAATAAGTGATCCACATCTTCTGGGGATTCATAATCTGTATTGACTGCTTTACTTTGTTTCACCAACTCTTGAATGCGACCTGCATTTTCAAGCATTGGACAAGGTCTTAACATATTTTCATTAAATGGTTGATTATCATGATAAGCCTGGAATAAAGGAGATCTAAGTGCATCGAGTAATGTTGTATTGTGAATGTTACAGTTCGAATAATGAATAAATACACATGGTTCTACATCGCCTTTGGCATTGATATGAAGATATCTTCTGCCTCCAGCAATACATCCACCCACATATTGCGCATCATTTTGGAAATCCATAGTGAAAATCGGTTTTTCACTTCTGAACTTACGAATCTGATGATAAACATACGCCCTTTGTTCTGGTGTTGGAAGCAATTCTTTCACAGCCCCATTTCCTACTGGCATATAGTGGAAGAACCAGCAGAATAAAGCACCTGCATCAATCATTAAATCAAAGAATTCATCACTTGCGATATCTTTATAATTTACACTTGTATAACAAGTACTAATTCCAAATGGCAATTTATGTTTCTTTAATAATTCCATGGCACGTTTTACAGAATTGTAACAACCATCACCACGTCTAGAATCATTCGCTGTTTCAAAACCTTCCAAACTAATGGCTGGCACAAAGTTTTTAACTCGCAACATATCCTGACAGAATTCTTCATCAATCAATGTACCATTCGTAAAAGACAAGAAAGCACAATCGGGGTGCATTTCACAAATCTTAATCACATCTTTTTTACGTGTTAAAGGTTCTCCACCCGTATAAATATACATGTAAGTACCTAATTCTTTTCCTTGACGAATAATCGAATCAATATCATCTAAAGATAAATTTAATTGATGTCCATATTCAGCAGCCCAACAACCTGTACAATGTAAGTTACATGCAGATGTTGGATCCAATAATACGGCCCAAGGAATATTACAATTATATTTTTGTGCCAACTCCTCTTGTTTTGTACTACCATTTAGTGTTGCATTAAAAATAAAGTTTTTAAATACAGCCTGACGAACGCCTGCATCCAAATCATAAAGCTTCATGATATAGTCATACCAAACACCTTTTTCATCGATTTGTTCACGAATCACTTTACGCTGTGAACCATACCAACCTTCAGGCATAACCTTATCTACTAAATTCATTAATTTAGGAATATTGGTTTCAGGATCCTTCTCCAAATACTTCAAAGCTTGATTCATACCAAACTTTTGAACACTACTCTGTAAAGAACTAAAATTCATAACTCTTCCTCCCTTTTCATTTTTTCATTCTAGTTCTTTAAAAATGATTTTTCAATACACAAATTTTCAAATGTGTAAAATTTATGAGCTATGGTCATTATTTTTATACCATTTTGAGATATATATTATGTATGATTTATATATTTATGAACTACGGTCATTTTTTTGTGAAAAAAAGAAGGTGTTTTCACACCCTCTTAGATTTCATTAGCAGCCTTATACCCTGTACGAATTGCACTTGCGATATCTGCTGTTCTTTCACCACTGCAGTCTCCTACATAAGTGAATGGAACAGTCAACTTACTATCATCAAATACATTCTTTTTAGAGCCTAATGCATTTACAATTGTATCTGCAGCAATTTCAACATTTGTTTCATCTTTTGTATTCACTGCATAGATGACATTATCTTTAATTTCACTAACACGTGTATTCACAAATTTTTGAACATTGTGTTTTTCAAAATCAGCTTCCATCAATGGTAATACTGTTTCAGATTCTTGCGCTGCAATCTTATCCATCATTTCAACGATTGAAACTTCTAGACCTTTATTTGCCAAATATTCAGCCGTTTCAGCACCTACTAAACCTCCACCTAAAACAACACATTTACCAGATACTTCTTGACCATTCAAGATATCCCAGCTGGATACAACATTTGAATTTTCTACCGACATAGGAAGATCCATATTGTGAGCACCAATGGCCAAGATCACATGATCAAATCCATTCAATTCTTCCATTGTTGGTTCATGGTTTAATTGAATATCTACTTTATCGGACAAGAATTTTTCATAGTATTGAACCGAACGTAAGATTTCATCTTTTCTTGGTGGAACTGAAGCAATATTGATTTGTCCACCTAAACGATCTGATTTTTCAAATACAGTCACTGTATGTCCTCGTTTATAAGCTACACGAGCCGCTTCTAATCCGGCAAGACCAGCACCTACGATTGCGATATTCTTCGTTTCTGTACATGGTTGAATGAAAATTGTTTCTTCATCTCCATTTTCTGCATTTAAAACACAGCTTAAGTAACGACGAGATTGGATGGCATCTACACAACCTTTATTACAGTTCAAGCATTCACGAATGCATTCACCTTTTTCCACTTTATTGGCAATATCTGGATCTGTTAATAAACTTCTTCCATATCCAATGATATCTGCCGTACCATCTTCTAGAATCTTTTCACCAGCTTCAACACTGACAACACGACCCACTGTTGCCACAGGACAAGAAACAACGGCTTTCACTTTTTCACAAGCACCTAACGTCCAGTTATAAGGAACAGCACCCATAGGAGGAATTGTATCGCCCATGTTTCCTGTGTGGTTAGCTTGAGCCACTTGAATCATATCAATTCCTGCTGCATCTAACATTTTTGCGAATTCAACCGCTTCATCTTCCAATAAACCACCTTTACCACGTAAAGATCCATCTGGATTGACTGTAATAATTGGAAGTTTATATTCAACCATCATGGATGGAGCTGCTTCTTTAATTGCTTGTAAAACTTCTAATGCATAACGCGTACGATTTTCTAAGCTACCACCATAATTATCTGTACGATGATTTAATACTGTTGAACATAATGAACCTAATAAACGGTCACCATGAATTTCAATCGCATCAATACCTGCTTTTTGCGCTTTTCTAGCACATTGGGCAATGCTGTTTTTAATAGCTGTTAATTGTTCAACACTCGCTTCCGTCACAAAGTGCTGCATATCATGATGCAATTTTGCGTATGCACCCTTTGTCAATTCGTCACAAATTTTTTGTTGTTTTTCAGCCTCTTCTAAATCATTTGCAGCCTTTGCTTTTGCCTCTTCAACAGCTTCTTTTACCATATCTTCCTGGCTTTTTTCCTGCTTATTTTCCAAGGGTTATTCCACCTTTCTATCATTCTTATGGAACATCTGATCCAGTTCTGTCTGGAGACGTTTCATAGATTTTAAAACATGTTCATAATCCATACGTTTCGGTCCAATAATTCCTATCGTTCCCTTCATACCATCACCCAGTTCGTAGGTTGCAGTTACGACACTGCAGTCTCTCATAGTCTGTACCGGAGTCTCATCTCCGATATATACCTGAATGCCGGTATTCTCATCCTGTGCCAGGGTTTGTGTAACCAGTTCGGATAACTGCTGTTTTTCTTCAAATGCA
>OLZJ01000453.1_pt1 | contig 22506 bp, 18 predicted proteins | sample 1673951 | NCBI WGS metagenome assembly OLZJ01 (sample SAMEA103958135, study PRJEB25191) | human gut metagenome
CCTGCAGAGCGATGAGCTCCATGGTGATGCCCAGCTCCCGCTGCTCCAGGCTCTCGCCCACGCAGATGATGGGATGCAGGCCCGCCTCCAGCGCCGCCAGCACCTTCTTATTGACGGTGAAGTCCGTCTCGCCGAAGTACTGCCGCCGTTCGGAGTGGCCGATGATGACGTACTTGACGCCCAGATCCTTCAGCATATCGGCGGACACCTCGCCGGTGTAGGCGCCGGACTTCTCATAAAATACGTTCTGAGCGCCCACGGACACCCGAACGTCCTTGAAGGCCTTCATGGCGGCGGGGATATTCACGGCGGGGACGCACACCACCACGTCGCACCACTTGGCCTTGGGCAGGATGGCCTTCAGCTCCTCGGCAAATTTCTTCGTCTCGCTGGCAGTCTTATTCATCTTCCAGTTGCCGGCGATAATGGTCTTACGGTATCTGCGATTCATAATTTCTCTTGCTCCTCTTTCCTTACAGATCTTTCCCTATATATCATAGAACACACAACGCTCTGTGTTTACTTATCCAGCAGGCACGCCACGCCCGGCAGCTCCTTGCCCTCCAGAAATTCCAGAGAGGCGCCGCCGCCGGTGGAGATGTGGGTGATCCTGTCGGCAAAGCCCATCTGCTCCACGGCCGCCGCACTGTCACCGCCGCCCACGATGGTCACGGCACCGCTGTCGGCCAGTGCCTGCGCCATGGCGCGGGTGCCGGCGGCGAACTTCTCGAACTCGAACACGCCCATGGGGCCGTTCCACACCACGGTCTTGGATGCCTTGACAGCATCGGCAAACAGCTTCATGGTCTCGGGGCCGATGTCGCAGCCCTCCATGTCAGCAGGGATGGCGGTGACGGGCACCACAGTGACATCCACAGGAGCGTCGATGGGATCGGGGAAGTCCTTGATGCAGGCTGCATCCACGGGCAGCAGCAGCTTCACGCCCTTCTCCTTGGCCTTGGCCATCATTTCCTTGCAGTAATCCAGCTTGGTATCGTCGCACAGGCTCTTGCCGACCTCGTAGCCCTGAGCCTTGACGAAGGTGTAAGCCATGCCGCCGCCGATGATCAGGGTATCGACCTTCTCCAGCAGATTGGAGATGACGTTCAGCTTATCGGCGACCTTAGCGCCGCCCAGGATGGCGGTGAAGGGACGAACGGGATCGTTGACTGCGTTGCCCAGGTACTTGATCTCCTTCTCCATCAGGTAACCGACAGCGGTATCCTTGATGTAGTCGGTGACACCTGCGGTGGAGCAGTGTGCACGGTGGCAGCTGCCGAATGCATCGTCAACGTATGCATCTGCCAGAGAAGCCAGCTCCTGGCTGAACTCAGGCATGTTCTTGGTCTCTTCCTTGCGGAAACGGGTGTTCTGCAGCAGAACGACATCGCCGTTGTTCATTGCGGCAACAGCAGCCTTTGCGTTCTCGCCCACAACGTTGTCGTCATCAGCGAACACAACAGTCTTGCCCAGCTTTGCGCTCAGAGCCACAGCAACGGGTGCCAGGCTGAACTTTGCCTCAGGGCCGTTCTTGGGTTTGCCCAGGTGGCTGCACAGGATGACCTTAGCACCATCGTTGACCAGCTTCTGGATGGTGGGCAGAGCCGCATTGATGCGGTTCTCGTTGGTGATGACACCGTCCTTCATCGGGACGTTGAAATCACAGCGGACAAGCACCTTCTTGCCGCAGTAGTTCTGATCGTCGATCGTCTTCTTACCTAAACCCATGGTAATAAACTCCTCTCAAGCTTTGATTTCTGAACTAGAGTTTCGCTCGCTTTTCAGGGGGCATTCCTGCCCCGCCTGTTACTATTATAAACAAAAACTGTGTACAATGCAAGGACGCAGAATAGATAATTGTTTAACAAACATTTCCTGTGGTTGTTCCAAAATGTGTCTATTTTGACCGAACCGGGCACAAACCACGATGCATCCCTGTTTTTGCGAGCGGCATCTCTCTCCTGCCGTACCATTTTTACCGGCAGGAACAGACGCTTCCCCTGCTGTATACGCCCCGATCAAAACACACCCGGACAAACAAAAGCACCCTTTTCTCCACGGAATGCAGAGAAAAGGGTGCAAGTCAACGTATTCACATGGCCATGCCGGAACCGGCACAGCCCGGTATGTTCACCTCAGGCACTTTCCAGTGAGAAGCTATAATCAGCAGTTCTCAGCGAAGTACTTAATGGTACGAACCATCTGAGAAGTGTAAGAGTTCTCGTTGTCGTACCAAGACACGACCTGGACCTGGTAGGTGTCGTCGTAGCTACGCTAGTTTTTCGCACACTTTTTGTAGTCGTTCATAATTCCGAAACAACAGTTACAATACCACAGCGCACAGTTGTCGTACTAAACCCGGCTTGTTCGTACCACTATTATACCACGTTTCAGCGTTATTTTCAAGTTTTCCCCGTTTCTTTTTTCGCCGGTATATTTATGCGAGCGATAACGTATATTCTCATTTGCCAGTCTTCGGAGAACCTGGGGCCCAGGGGCCTCCGCCGGGGCGTCTGCCCTGCCCAGGTACTCTCCTCAGTCCGTGATCTTGCGGCTTTGAAGAGCAATCTTGGGGTGGATTTTATGGGGGTGAGCAGATACCAGACGGCTGTGTAGTAGGTTGTTTGTGGTCCTTGCAGCTTTTTCCCGGCGGTTTTTGGATTGAAATTTCACCGGACGTGTTTTGAAGGGTACGGTGGGAGAAGGAGGATATTTGTTCGATATGGAACAGTCAACAATAAAAGACGTCATCCATCCTTAGAATATCACATCTGCCGACCAGCTCTTTTCATCTTCCCATTCACTTTATCCGGCATATCAATGAGTCCGAATCGGTAGAACATTCCATAAATATAAGTCACGCCTCGGATGTCGCCTAGAGCTTTTGGCCTGTCCACCACCGCTCCCACCTCTTTTATATTGTTCAGTGCCAGCAATACCGAACTCCATGCCAGGCTTTTACTGTTTTCCCGGCGGTCGATCCAAAGCTCTTTTGTGTATTGTCCATTCCGACCTTTTCGTATTTCATAGGTAAAGGGTAAGCCGGAATAGGTTTTGAAGCGCACTCCAGAATAAAGCAGAACCACTTCCCACAAATGCTCCTCTGTCGGCTTAGTTCGCAGTTTTCTTACTGCTCGGTATCTCCGCTGCCGCTCTGCCCCCACACTGATTTTTTCCACAGGTGCCTCCTTTGGAAAGTACACGCCCTTTTCGTATGGCAGGTATGAGGTGACGGAGGCTTTGGACAATTGAAGGGATGATGCGGTGGAGAGAACTGCATTGCAAGTTTATCGTCTGATAAGAAAAACGCATCCTTGTAGAGCGTGTAAATATTTGCACCAAATGTCTGTGTATTTCGTTCTTCCTGACAAACTGTACCATTTGACTTTTTCTTTAAAAAGATGCAGTTTTCCACCGGAATATCTGACAACACAATTGGGGAGTGACTGGTTAATATGATTTGAAAGTAATGTCCCTTGAACTGGCGTCGGAGCAAGCTCAACAAATCTCGAACGATTCTTCTCTGCCACTCAGGATGCAAATAGAGATCGATTTCATCAATTAGCAAAAGAATATTTGTATTCCATTGAATGCCTTTTCCTGGCATGTAATTTTCAATCTGTGATGCAAAACAAATGCGTGACATAATATTCAAAAGCGCACGTTCACCCGAAGACATTTCCAAATTAAGTACGACCAAATACTTCAGTGCAAACGCATGGCCTTTTCGAGCATTATTCAAAATTATTTGGATGCTTTCAACTGGTCTTTACGATGTTCTTGGTTTCCACAACCTCAGTCAGATTATTCTGATCGTCCATCTTGCAGATGCCACGGGTCACACCACCATTATCGGACAGCGTATTTTTCAGAACAAAACCTGCCATACAGGACTTGCCACCATTCACCAGATACTCATGGACGGCCTTGAAGCCTTCCTTCCCATAGTAATCGTCTGCATTGATGACGATAAACGGAGTCTTGATGACATCCTTTGCTGCAAGGACTGCCTGACCGGTTCCCCAAGGTTTTGTACGCCCTTCCGGCAGAGTTCTCGGGATATCGTTAATATCCTGGAAAGCATAGTCCACAGTTACATTATGAGAAGAGCAAATGGAGGCAACAATGACCTCGTCTGCGTACTTCACAGCGTTCTTTTCGCCCTGGCGGATATACTTGGAGCCGAAACCAGATTTCCACTTTTCACGCTGCCAATCAATGCCATGGATCGTCACCACCACTCTCTTTCCCAGCAGTTTCGGCAGCCAGGCGAAGAAGGCAGGACCTTCTGCGTGAATATGAACCACATCGTATCTTCCAAAAGCACTGCAAAGTGCCGCAAATGCGGAGGAGCTGACTGCCGCAAGTCCCCCTGATGTCAAGATAGGGACAAAAAAATTCTCAAAAAAAGCAAAAAAATAAGCCCCACAAGGCTTTTCTGACAATTCTTTGAATCATCAGGGCCTTGTAGGGCTATCCGTTATCTTATGCTATTTTATTTTCACACTGCCTGTAATGGGGTGTTCTCCATTGTTTCCTTAAACTGCTCAACTGTCATCTTTGCTTTTGCCGCAGCACGCTCCAGCGGTAAATCACCCTCTCGAACAAGCTGAACCAGCATCCGAATCTCGCCAATTCCGATGCCTTCGATTCTGCCTTCCTGACGGCCTTCTTCACGGCCTTCGGCTCTTACGCCTTGACTAAGATTGCACACTTCAAGCACCTCTCTTTCCAGTTCTTCGCTCATTGCAACGCCAAACTCTTCTTCCAGAATCTTCTTTTTCTCCGAACCTGATCTTGTGGAAGATAACAGCACTTCCATAAATTTCAGGATTCCCTTATGATTCTCCGTCCCTGGCTTGCCTAAACAAATCATTACGACACTCATCAAATCGTAGTTTTCGGTTTCTTCCTGCGCTTCTCCAATCAACTGTTCGGGTTTGATGGAGTACCGGGTAAGCGTATTTTCAAAACCATCTGACGGCTGAGTACAAATCCAGATGGAGTAGACCTTACGAATCTTCCCATATTCAGATTTTGTAAAAATCGGACCGTGCTGTGCAGAAATCATTCTGCTACAATAATAGATTGCCCGTTTCGTCAATGGGTATCCCGGCTTGAATTTTGTCTGTGCTTCCACATTGATAATCAGACGAATGACTTCTTCCTGTTCTGCACTGTCCGCAGATTTCGGTGCGATTGCGTCAAAGCGAACATCGTAGAACAATGTTCCCTCGGTCAGCGTAGAGTCCTCGTTGTTACTACCCTTGATTACATCTGTTGACTTTTTGGGTCTGTTCGTATCATCGACATGAACACCAACAGAGCCAACCTCCGGGGTTCCCTCGATGTATTTCTCAACAATATCATCTACGGTGCAATCGCTGTATTCATTCACACAGCCTTTCATGATCTGTGCCAGAATCTGTTTGTTTGCCAACAGCTTTTTCGCTGTTCTGTCATACCTCGAATCATACTCTGTCTGATCTATCGTGTGGGCAAGCTGATTTTCCACCGTGCCTTGTTTTTCCATCGGCATTCACTTCCTCGCAGTAGATTCAACAAGAGCGTAAACTCTCCTATCGTACTTCCATCTTACCATAATTCACCGCCCATATCAAGCAACCAACTGTAAACTTTCCTTGCACGGAGTTGTCCATATTATTGCATTCTTCGCCACTGTTATATCATAGGCAACTAATTATTTCAGAACCCACTAATGTGAGATTCACATTTCAGTCAGTACTCTCCCGTTTTCTATCTGCATCGCATCCGTTATCTTAAACGAAACAAGTCGCTGCTGTGGAAAAGCTCTTCCGATCAGCCGATAGGACATTTTCTTGTCCCACCCAGAATCCCCGTAAATCATGCGAACCAATGCCATACACTTGATTTCGCCGCTATTAGATTCGTCTGGTTTTCCCACACGATGCGCTCCTGATTCTTCTGCTCCACACGCCTGTACAGCTATCTGTTTCATTTTACGATTATACAGAAACCGATAGTGTGACGGCCATTCTAACGCTTCCAGCGTTTTTCTGAAGACCGTGATTCGTCCCTCTTCCTCGCAGAAACTCATGCCAAGTCCTGCCTGTTGCTCCGTTTTCTGTTCTGTTTTTTGCATATTGCTCACCTCCCACAAATGGACAGACCCTCCCCTTGTACAACCTGTCAATTAGTCCTTTCCAGCTTCAGGAGCAATCTTTCCTGTCAGAATCCCCATTGACACATACCCATCCATTTGCTTGACTTCAGATTCTTTCCGGTGTTCTTCCACAGGCACACCAAAAGTTCCCACAATATCATCCAGGTAAAATCCCTTTCGGCTGTTCACAGGTTTTGTTGACGCAGCATTATCCTGCGAATCGACTGCGTTCTTTTTTCTCTGTCCTTCATGAAAAATTTCTGGCACAAGCAGATCAAAAACATACAGAGTTTCACCCTCAAAGGTAATCCTGTACCCCAGCATTTTATATCGGCACTCGCTGTCCCATCCCATTTTCTGATAAACTAAAGTCGCAAATGGCTTGCAGGACATCTTCCGGCTTTTGCGCTTATCCGGTTTTGCCACGCACCAACGCAGAGCGTCCTTGTCATTTTCATCACACCCACGAACAACGATACGCTTCAAATCATTGTTGAACATGACATGAACGTAGACCACATCCTCCAGCCCTGTGATACAGGCTGTATTGAATGTGATACTATCTTTACGAATCACGATTGCCGGGTCACGCAGATGGGCAAACAATTCCTTTCGCACGACCTGGTAGCCATCATACGAAAAGGCACTTTCCAGTTCTTCCGCCCGTGCGTCTCTATCATCCTGCACAATCTGCTTCTCTGGCGGCATGATTGTTGTGTTTTCTTCATTCATCTATAATCAGTCCATCCTTCCATTATCTTCTCCGCTTCACGGAGCAACTCATTTAGACTTTCTGCCGTAAATATGTTCATTTCCTCTATCTCCGTCGCAGGACGAAATACATCCCAGTTTCCGGCATAATGCTCCTGCCGTAAGATACCCACCTGTGCTATACTTGTAATCGGCTGTCCAAATGTTCCAGCCCACTCTGGTGGAAAAATGTAAATCTTCTTTTTGACCGTTTCGCCCTCATCTTCTTCGGTGTTTTCCTTTGGAGGCAGAACGATTTCTTCCACCTTAATCATTTCAGGCTCATCAAATGCGAACAGCATCATTTTGTTATCGCCCTGCTCCAAAAACTGGCCACGGAACCGATAACGCAAATCCTCATCCCATTCCATAATGTCAAATAAAGTCTTTGCAAGTCCACGACAGCCCAAAGTGCTTGCACACCAACGTCCCTCTTTCAGTCTGCCCCAACGGATCGCGTTTGGATTATTCTTGTCACAGGGGCGAATGGCAATGCAGCGTTCAACAGAATTTAGCAGCAGCTCCACATATTCAACATTTTCAAACTTTTTCAAGCAAGCGGTGTTAAAGCGCAATCGTCCATTAGAAATCGTCATAGCCGGATTCTGCATAGTAGAAAAATACTGTACCCTGACTATTTCATAGCCCGTCAGATCAAGACGCTTTTTCACATCCGCAGTAGCAGTGACATCCGGTTCTTTCATCACGCTTTCAGAGGCTTCCCTGTATTCTTCTGCCGAAAAACCTGTCCAATCCTTATCAAAAGGCACATATCCTCGCAAAATCCCATCTTCAACCACGCTCAACACGGGCAAGGGTCTGTTTTTCTTTGAATAATTGCGGGATGCCCGCAGATGATTGGCTGCATTAAAAACTTCTCTGGAAACAATGGCTTCATGGTGATTCTTCTGCCTGTACTGTGTCCGATCATTGTTGTTTTTCTTTGATTTATGCGTCAAAAAGTTCGGTGTAAAGGTCTTTCTTGCCAGTACATCACCACAATGGCGCTCATTTGCCAGAACACCTGCAAGTGTACCGGGATTCCACTCCACACGTCCCAACTTCGTCTTACGGCTATACTCCATCAAAAGAGTTGCAATCTCCGTAAGCGAATATCCATTCAGGTACAGGTAGTAAATCACCTTTACCGTCTGTGCTTCCTCCGGGTTAATTACAAGGTTGCCTTCCTCGTCTTTATCGTATCCAAGCAATGCAGGGGTCAGGAACAGGCCACGGCTGAACCGCCGATCAATCGACCAGTTCATAATGATAGATTTGGAATGCGATTCTTCCTCTGCCACAGATGCCAGAATCGTCAGAATCATGCGTCCATTGCTGTCCAGCGTATAGATATTATCTGCTTCAAATTTCACACCCACAGGCGGATTCAGATTTTTCAGAAGTTCAATCACAGAAAGGCAGTCAACGATATTTCGAGCAAAACGGGCAATGGATTTTGTAAGAACAAGGTCAATCTTGCCTGCCTTGCAGTCCTCAATCAACTGCTGCATCCCTTTTCGGTGTTCCAGAGATGTGCCGCTGATGCCCTCATCCGCATAGATTCCAACAAATACCCATCCCGGCTGTGCCTGAATATAATCCGTATAATAGTTTTTCTGAAGTTCATACGAAGAAGTCTGTTCATCATTATCCGTGGAAACACGGATATATGCTGCCACACGCCGAATCACAGAACTTGTTTCCAAATCCTCTATGATTTTGGCGGGAATGACTTCCAATTCCGATATATCTACGCCCTTATAGCGGTCTCTGATTTTTTGCTTACGGTCTACTGCTTCTACTTCACCGGTAATCATGTGCTTTTCCTCATTCTCCCGTATGGATGCTCCAATACCACTGTCGCATCTTCCGATAACTTCGGATACCGAGTTCTTTCTTCGTATTTTCTGCGGTTCTGCGGCTGATTCCTTCATCTTTCATCCGCATATAGATTTCTCTTGCTCTCATATCGCCATCAGAAAGCAACTTTTTTATCAGATATGCTGCCTTTTCTGTTTTTGACTCAAATTCCGGCACTTTCGGTTGTTCCGATGAAACGAATGTGCTCTTGCACTCCAACCATTGAAAACCCATCTCCGCTGTTATAGAAAACCGAATTTCTCCATCAGACGGAGCCAAACTGTTTTTTATCTGCCGAACAATACGAATATCTGTATCTTTCTGGTCACGCTCCACCTGCAAAACACTTCGCGCAGCAGCAACCACATCTATGCTGCCAAGGCTTCGGTACAAACCTTTCGTTCCCTCTTTCTTATTGAGATGACCAATCAGCACAATGGCACAATCATATACTGAAGCCCACATTCCGAGACGCTGCATCAGTTTTCTGGCTCTCCCTGCAATCTGGAGGTCAGAATCACTTCCTAAATACGCCTGAATCGGGTCTATAACTACAAGCCGTGGGCGAAATTCAATGATTGCCTGACGGATACGCTCATCATCCAGTGTTAGACCACTGTATGTTTCTTCATTGATAAAAGCTACTTTTCTACAATCTGCGCCACATCTTTCCAGTCTGGGTTTAATGGTATCTGATACTCCATCTTCCGAACACTGGTAGATAACCCTCTGCGGCGTCCCAACAGGCTTTCCATCCGGTGTTTTCCCACCCTTAGAAAGTTCCGCAATCAGATTCATCATCATGGTTGACTTTCCATCGCCGGGATCGCCTTGTAGCAATGTTATCTTTCCCACTGCAATGAATGGATACCACAACCAGTGAACAGAAGTTGCCTGCACATCACTATATAATGTAAGAATTCTTTTTTCTACCTTGTCCGCCATCGTCTTTCCTTCCTATTTGCAGTCTTTTCCTACCTCTATTATAAAGCATTCGTTGCGTTTTGACTGCTACCCATCAGGTAGCATGAGTTGCCTTTTGCTACCCAGTAGGTAGCAAAACAGCCTAAGACCACAGAGCAGCTAGCAGTGTGTCCCTTTGCGGTCTTAGAACCTTTGATATAGAGTTGCTCTGCCTACCATCATGCGAGATAATTGTACTGCCTTATGCGGGGAATCATAAGGAGAAAAGCACATGGCTACTGATTATAAAGCTTTGGGCAAGCGCATTTCAAATGCCCGAAAACAAGCTGGTATCACGCAAGAGGCCCTTGGAGAGCAGCTTAACATGACACGAAAACATATTAGCGTAATCGAATCCGCTATCAAACGCCCAAGTCTTGATGCACTGGTTGATATTGCCAATGCTCTTGACGTATCGACTGATGATTTGCTGGTAGATAGTTTGATGCACTCGACTTCAACCTCAAATTCCGAAATTCACCGTCTTCTCTTGGACTGCAATGAAATCGAACAGGAAATTCTCACTCGGATGGTAAGAGAGATGAAAGCCATACTGTACGGTTTGGGAATCTGATTTTGTAGCCCGCTGATCATATAACAAAAAAGCCCGCATAAGACACAGCTGCACTTCGGATTACACCGGGGTGCTGTCTGTGGCTTATGCGGTCAAAGTCATTCCTACGGAATGAAATGCCCGCCTGATCGAGAAGATTTACGAATCCTCTCAACCAGACGGGCATTCTTTTTGCTCACCTTGCTGTTTCTATGCAGTTATGCGCCATACTTTTCCAATGCTCTCCGAATCACATCCTCACAGTTAAACTCAACTTTCATCGTCTGATCGTCATACAGATAAACCATGCTGACAAAAGCATCTACACATTCCTTGGTCAGACCGCCTATGTATGTTTTTTGACTTGCCTGCTTTGTCAGGTTGCGGATTTCTTCATCCAGTTCATCGGCACACTCCTGTTCTTCCTTTTCTGTCCGTATGCTATCCTGCAATGCAGCCAGTTTTTCCGAAAGGGTCTTTTTCTTTTCTATGTACACATCTCGCCGTAGCACACCGTCTGCATACGATTCATATAGTTTGATTTGCTCTACCCGAATGGCTTCTGCTTGCTTTTCCAAGTCCTCAATGTCCACGCAGCGCACCGTGATAGACTGCTTTTCCTGCATTCCCTGATTTACCACATCCAGCGCATAGAATACTGTTTTTATCGCACGAGCCACTTTTGCATTCACCGAATATTCTCTGTAATAGCCGCCGTAGCATTTAGAGAACTTTCCGGCTGACCGTTTATAGCCGCAATAGAAAACCATTTCCCCATATTGCCTTTCGTGGCGAAGCTGCCGATTACAGTTTCCGCAGCAGATTTTTCCTTTTAACGCAAAATCATCATCCACCTTATATTGAATTGGAGTTACGTTACGGATTGCTTTCTGTGCCTGGTAGTATTCATCTTTTGTCACGATGGCCTCATGAGCGTTTTCTGCGATGATCCACTTATCCTCCGGGAGCGTCCGAACAGAGGTAGTATTCACATCAATTTTCTTTCTTCTCCCCATAACCAACGCACCAGTGTATTCATACCGTCTAAGGATTCTCCACACGATTGCCGCGTTCCATAACATTTCACTGTCCGGGGCAATAATAGGATTGCTGCCCATCAGCAGATTCTTTCGTTTCGCATACAATCCCGGCGTAGGAAGATTTAATTCGTTCATGCCGTAGGCGATCTGCGTTGTATTGCGGCCGGACAATGCTAATTCAAATACTTTTTTCACGCAGGGTGCTGCCTCCGGGTCAATCTCCCACCGCTGCCCACCTTTCTTGTTCCACACATATCCAAAAGGGACATTCGTGCAGGTGGCTTTCCCGTTCTTCCAGTTCGTTTCCAGAGCAGCCCGAATCTTTTTCGCAATATCCCGGCTATACATATTATTCACCAGATTGCTGACCGCCACTTCGATTCCCGGTGTTCCGTTGTTCAGTTTCATGCTGTCAAAGGAATTATTCACAGCAATAAACCGAACTCCCATCAACGGAAAAATCTGTTCAATGTAATCGCCAACACCGATATAATCACGACCAAGGCGGGATAAATCCTTTACCATGATGACTTTTATATCGCCCCGCTTCAAATCCACGATCATTTTCTGAAAAGCCGGACGATTAAAATTTGTTCCAGTATAGCCATCATCTACATATTCTACAATCTCGCCAAACAAATCTTCCTGCTTCCCAATGTAATCGTGGAGCAGCATCCGTTGGTTCTCAATGCTGTTACTTTCATCCTTGCTGCCTTTTTTCAAATCTCCGTCTGCCAATGATAAGCGGAGATAGATTGCAATTTTATCATTCATTCTGAACCTCCGACATGATTGCAAGCACTTCCTGATAGGGGTCGCTACACTTAAATTCGACCTCCACAGAATTGTCCATTCCTACATAGATTCTCTTGATAAGTTCATGCACCAGTTCTTCATCAAATTCATTTTGATTCAGAATCCCGCGCATCCGCTCCATCTGCGCATCGCAGATTTTGATTCTTTTTTCCAGTTCCAATGCACGTTGACGCTGCTTTTGCAGTTCATGTTCCAACCGCTGCTTTTCTGCTATGTAGTGTTCCTTTAGCTGACTGTATTCATCTTCGTCCAGAATTTCAGCTTTATAGTCCTCATATAAGCGCAACCGCCGTTCTTCAGCTTCCTGAATCCGAAACAGGATAGAGTTTTCTTTCATTTTGATGGAACGAGCCGAATCCAGATTGCTGCTGCGCATCATGTCTTTTACCAGCTTTTCTTCTTCACACATGGTAGACACCAGATGATGAATCTGATCCATCGCCACCATCATCAGCATTTTCTCCGGCACCGCATGATAGGCGCAGGGAGTCGTGTTCTTCTTTCTTTTGCAAATGAACACTCCATAGTGCGTTTCTTTCACCGTACCATGCACTCTCCGTTCAAACGTCATGTTGCGTCTGCAACAGCCACAGTAAACCATTCCTGAGAGATGGTTATAACACTTTTCTCTGGTTGCCTTGGAACGAGCCATCGCCATTTCCCGTTTTTCCTTATTCTGTTCCCGCCGTGCCTGCACTTTTTCAAAATCCGATTTCAGAATGATTGCTTCATGCGCGTTTTCAACAATATGCCATTCCTTCTTTTCCACTGGATGGAGGCCAATCCCTTTGTATGATGCAGTTTGCGTTTTTCCAGATACCAGTTCTCCAATATAGGCACTGCTGTTTAAAATACGAAGAACCGTACTGGGGTGCCATTTATTATAGGTAGGGTCATCTCCCTCATGTAATTTGCGATTCAGCCGTTCGTTCGGCCTTGCTACTTCTAAAAATTCCAACCTGCGGGCAATTTCGTTTGTACTCACTCCTGCAAGATACCATTGATAGATCAGTTTGACCCACTTCGCATCCTCAGTCGCTTCAAGCTTATTTCCCTGTTGGTTCAACTGATAGCCATACGGTGTACACCACGATGTAGGGATTCCCTTCTCGCGGCGCATCTGGTAACTAAGGCTGATTTTCTTTGAAATGTCCTTCGCGTACAAGCTGTTTACCATGTTCTTGATGGGAACCGCAAGACTATCCACATCCGACTGCCGGATGTTGTCAAAATCATCGTTGATGGCGATAAAACGAACATGGAGCATCGGGAAAATAGTTTCCAGATAGCTTCCCGTTTCGATATAGTCACGACCAAATCGAGATAAGTCCTTCACTACGATGCACTGAATTTTGCCTGTCCGTATATCCTGCATCATACGCTCAAATTCTGGTCGGTCAAAACGTGTTCCCGTAAAACCATTGTCTGCATAGGTATCGGTCAGCGTCAGTTCCGGGTTTTCCCTGATATAATTATGAATTTGCAAAATCTGTGTGTGCAGGGAATCTTCTGTTTCATGCCCGCCGTTCTCAACCGACAGCCGCGCATACGCTGCCGTGCGCAGAAGTTCTTTTTCGTTTTGCTGTACGGCCTCCTGCACAGCAGCCTGCGGCATCATATTCTTTCTACTCTTTCTTGCCATTACAATCTTCCTCTCCGTTGTTCAGCCATTCTTCCGGGAAGAATCTCTTCCACTCACTTTCTTGTAGGATCACTTCTACCTGTTCAAAATCTACGATCCATACATGGTCAAGCCATTCTTTAAGATGTGTGCGCTCCAATTTTTCAGGAATTGAAATCGCTCGGAACTTCATCAACCAGGGATTTCCATGGCTAAATGCTTTTTCTATGTCATTAACAGCCAGCATTACTTTTTTAAAAGCCGCTTCCTGCTTCTGGACCGCCACCTGATACTGATGTTCATACTCCTCTACCTGTTCTAGTAAAATTGATCCCTGCTCGTATTGCCGATAAACTGCTGTTCGTTCATCGTCCTTGGCCATCAAGTGCGCAACGATCTCATTTGCTCTTTTTCTGTACTGCAACAGTCCAGCATCCATGCACTGCTTGACTTTCTCAGGATTCAAGTCCAGCACCCTATCAATATGCGCAGCTTGCATTTTTTCTTTTTCCAAAGCTGAAAGAATCTCTCGAAAGATTTTCTCGCTTTCGATGAAAGGGGCTTTTCCAGAGAAGCATCTATACCCCTTGTCAAACGAATAGATTTGCTGGCTTTCATCTTCTGATGTTCTGCACAGCAGACCTTTTCCACTTTCCTTGTCATAGATTTTTTTGAAGAGCAGATTTGGTTTTTTTCGAGCCTTTTTTCTCGAAGGCAACCTCGTAGATTCCAACTTTTTCTGAGCTTTCTGAAATTCCGTCTTTGAAACAATCGCCGGAACCTCCAATTCTCGCTTTGCCTTTGCCAGTGTCAGCGTACACTTTCCGATATAGAGTGGATTTTTCAAAATCGAGCGAATTGTTGAATCCTGCCACTTATTTTTTGTTCTTGATCTTTTTTTCTTTGCCATCTGGACTTGCGGTGTTTGAACGCCCTGTACATCCAATGCTCTTGCGATTTCCGGGATTTTCATATCTTCCAGATACATCTGAAAAATCAGCTTTACAACCTGTGCGCTTTCAGGATTAAGAACAAGGCTTCTGCGATCTTCCGACAGCGCATAACCATATTTAGCCTGTCGATGGGTCAATGTACCTTCTTCAAAGTGATTCTGGCGATTGGTAATAAATTCCGAACGAATCTTATCAATGGTCTTTCCATTGAAATACTCTGCAACCTCTTCGGCAGTTTTGTCTATGCTGCAAAAGTCATCTTCCACAACTGCAAATTGGATACCAAGCGGATAGAACGTCCTCTGCAGTGCTTCAATGGCAAACGGAAGGGTTCTTCCACAGCGGAAGATAGAATCCACAACAACTGCATCAAATTTCCGAGCCATCCCATCCTGTACCAATTTGTCAAAGCCCTCCGTGGCTTCTGCTGTTCTCCTGCGGTCACTGTATTTTTCGGATACGCTGCACCCGCACTTTTTTAGATACCGTGCAATGCGCTCATTCTGTTCCGCAATCGTATTGGATGGATTTTCTTCTCCGATCCTGCTGGAAATCGACCTTGTATAACTGACCCATTTCATTCCTCTGCCACCTCATTTCCATGATGTGCTTGATATTCCATAAATTTTTCTGTGATACTGTGCAGTTCATCCTCGAAGCAGAAATGAATTTCAATCTCTGTTTTGCTATGAACATCTATGTGGTCGATCAGTTCCACCACGACCCTGCGTTCGAGCGTTTTGATATGTTCGTACTGCTTAAATTCTTCCAACCAAGTAGGAAGCAGTGTGTCGTGCTTTAATGCCTCCTGCTTCTTTTCGCGGATTTCCTGAATCTTATCCTGTGCCTCTTTTATCTTCTGCGCAAAGCGAGTATTCATTTCTCCGTACTCTTCCCGACTGACAACATCATCGCATAAGTCCTGATACAGACGGATTTTTAAATTACTGTACCGTTCTAATTCAGCTTCCAGTGCAGTGATCTGGCTGTCCAGAATCTTTATGCCAATCTGTTCGCCGCTTGCCAACTCTGCATTGGAGAGTACCTTTTCCGCTTCTACAAGAAGTGTCACTTGATGCCGGATCGCAGCCAGAACACTTTCCGTCAACTTCTCACTGTTTATCATGTGCGGTGTGCAGCCGCCGCCATTCTTATAGGTAGAGCAGTGATAGTATTGATACTTCTTCCCGTTTTTCGTCACCGTGCGGCGAATCATATTCTGCCCGCAGTCTGCACAGCGCAGAAAACCTGATAATGGATAAACTGTTGTCTGCGATGGTGCGGTACGAGTGTCCAGTTCCAACAACTGTTGTACTTGCTGGAACTCGCCTTTGCTGATAATGGCATCATGCGCATCTTCCACCCGAATCCAGTTTTCACTTCCAACATCATGGCTCTTTTTTACTTTGTAATTGATTTTCCTGCGTTTACCCTGAATCAATGTTCCCGTATAGGATTCATTTTTCAAAATACGATTGACGGAAACCACTGTCCACTTCTGATTCAGCCCAGCCTGAAAACCGCAGGTATAGTTGAATCCATTGGCTCTCTTATACTCGTTTGGCGGCAGGACACCCAGTTCGTTCAAGTGACTGGCAATGCGCTGTGAACTCATTCCGTTCAATTTCTGCTTGAATATTTCCTGCACAATGCCCGCAGCGTATTCATCTATAATCAGATGATTCTTGTCTTTCGGGTCTTTCTGATACCCGTATCCTGCAAAGCTGCCAATGAACTGACCTTCTTTCCGTTTCACATCCAAGTGACTTCTGACACGCATCGAAATGTCACGGCAATAGGTATCGTTGATAAGATTGTTGAACGGAATCAGGATACGTCCCTTATCATCGTTTTCTTCCGCACTGTCATAATGATCGTTGATGGCGATGAACCGGACTCCCATAAATGGAAAGATTCTTTCCAGATAACGTCCTGTTTCAATGTAGTTTCTGCCGAATCGTGATAAGTCCTTGACGATAATACAGTTGATTTTCCGATTCTCAATGTCCTGTATCATCCGTTTGAAATCCGGGCGTTCAAAATTCGTACCACTGTATCCATCGTCTACATACTCATCGACCTTATGCAGTTCCGGGTGCTTTCCCAGATAATCATTCAGTAAAGCTCTTTGATTTTTGATGCTGTTGCTTTCCTGCTGATCGCCGTCCGAACGTGACAATCGAAGATACACAGCACAGCGATATTGTCCATTTTCCTGAAAAAACATAAAAAGCCGATAACCTCCTTAATCTATTTGTCGTTCTGACAATAAACCAAGAAAATTATCGGCTTTAGTTAGCATATTCTGTTTTGACCCAAAGCCATTATCTCATATTTCGCGGTCCATGTCAACGCTTTAATGTGCTAAAGTGTAAATTTTCTTCTGCTTTCTTCTTTTTTATCTCCGATGCGTCCGTGCGCATTTTTTCAGTGTGTCCTCTAATCGGTTCTCTCCCGCAAAGCTGATCTTCACTACCATGCCCTTGTCGAGATAGCAATAAGGGTTCTTGATCTGCGAAATGAAATCGACCATCCGCTCCCGCTGCGACAAGTCTTTTCTAATTTCCACTTCGTTGATGTCTACCAGTTCCTTGCGGTTCACATTACGGAGATCGGTCTGTGCCATCTGGCGCAGGCTTTCCATGGTGTGATAGGTTCGTGCAGTTGTTTCGGTCATTCACTCATTCCTTTCTGTTTTTGGGGTGGTGTGTCAGCCTCTTTCACTTATAGAATTGGAGAAAGGCCATTTCGCAAGGTATTTCAAAAATTTTTTGTCTTTTTTCAAAAACACCTTGCGAAACACGCTCTGCCCGATTCTAAAGATAGAAGAACCCGAAAAATGCGTAAGGCAACGGCTTCACCGTAAGTAGGGCAAGATTCGCCTGGAGTAACTCAAAATTCACTTTCGTGATTTTTCGTTACCGGCAATCTTGATGGGGATTCCGCTTCCCCATTCCCTCGGTACGCACAAAATCTCTGATTTTGGCTATTTGGCTTCCACTAAAGTGGTCGCAGCCGACCGCCTACGGCTTGTCGGGATTTGCTTCGCAAATAAATTTGAAGGGAGTTTCTATCTATGGGCAGAAGAAAAAAGTGCGAGCAGATAAAAAGAACAAATAACGTAATGGTACGTTTTACGGATGCCGAGTACGCTTCTATTTCCATTTCTGCTGAACAGGCAGGCTATCCGGTTGCCGTTTATGTCAGGAAGAGTGCGCTGGACGAACGCATCGAAGTCCACTACAACATCACTGCAGAACTTCCCGAACTTCAAAAACTGATTGCTGAGTATTCTGCCATCGGCAACAACCTAAATCAGATTGCCCAATACTTCCACTCTGGCGGTTTCTATTCCAAGTCAATGCAGGACGAGATCAACCGCCATCTCACTGCATTATGGCAGCTTCGGCAGGAAGCAATCAAATTAGGGGGAACCTATCATGGCCGTGTTAAAACACATCGCAATAAAAAACGCTGATTACAGTGCGGCAGTCTGCTATTTGAAATACCAGCATGATGAACGACACTTAAAACCGCTCCTTGATGAAAACGGGAGCATGATGCTCCGCAGCGAATTTCACATGAATGGAGTAAACTGCAATCCCGACACCTTTGATCTTGAGTGCGAAATGCTCAATGACCAGTATCGAAAAAACTACCGATACGACGAAGTCAAGTCCCATCACTATATCATCAGTTTTGATCCGCGCGATAAAGACGAACACCATCTTACTGGCGAGAAAGCACAAACCCTGGGACTTGAATTTGTGAAGAATCATCTTCCCGGCCATCAAGCATTGGTCTGTACTCACACGGATGGACATAATGGCAGTGGCAACATCCATGTTCATATCATAATCAACAGCTTACGGAAACTGGACATAGAGCCACAGTCATACACCACACGCAGCATTGACTGCAAAGCAGGATACAAACATCACCTGACAAAAGATTATCTAAAATACTTACAGCAAGAACTTATGAATCTATGCCAGCGTGAAAATCTGTATCAGGTCGATCTTCTCTCTCCGGCTCAACATAAAATCACTGAAGCTGAATACTGGTTGCAAAAGCGAGGTCAGAAAGAGCTGGAAGATATAAACGAACAGATCATTGCTGATGGCATGAATCCAATGGAAACAACATTTCAGACTCGTAAGCAGTTTGTTCGGAATGCCGTTTCAGAGATTTCTTCCTCCGCAATTTCGTTTGAAGATTTTCAAAGCCAGTTATTTGAAAAGTATAAGATTCATGTGAAAGAAAATCGGGGAAGATATAGCTATCTGCATCCAGAGCGAGAGAAGTACATTTCTGGTCGCTCTTTAGGCACAAATTTTGATAAAGATTATTTGCTCAATCTTTTTGAAGCCAATGCACTTGCTGCTGAGCAAGAAGAAAAGCAACGACAGACCATGCCCGATTACCATGCAGACCCGATTGCCATTCTCTTCATTCGCTCTGATCTGCGTCTTGTTGTGGACTTGCAGAACTGTATTAAGGCTCAACAGAGCAGAGCTTATGCTCAAAAAGTCAAAATTTCCAATCTTCAGCAGATGGCAAAGACCGTAGCTTACATTCAGGAAAACGGATTCGATACCAGAGAAAATTTACAGACAACCTACGATAGCATCACATTACAGATGCACGATGCACGGCAAAAGACAAAGGACACCGAAACACAAATCAAATCTGTGAATGAGCAAATCCACTATCTGGGTCAGTATCTTTCCACAAAATCCACCTACAATGAATTTTTGAAAGCTCGCTTCAAAGGAAAATTTCGCAAGGATCACGCTGATGAAATTGAGAAGCACGAAAAAGCCGCCCAGATTCTGAAAGCACAAAATCCAGACGGCTCACTTCCGAAGATGAAAGATTTGAAGCTTGAAAAAGAACGATTACTTGCCTTGAAAGCGGCTCAATACGACACCTACACCTATTACAAAGATTATCAAAAAGAATTGCGAACAGCCTGTGCCAATGTTGACAGCATCTTGGGGCAGCACCACATTCGAGATCACATTCAACGCACAGAACAGACCCTTTAAGCAAAAAAGAGCCACCATACGCTACCCTTTTGTTGGGTAAGCCTATGGTGGCTCTTGCACTATTTTCAGTCTTTAAGCGTCCCTGTATTTCAAGAAACCATTTTGTAATTTCACAAAGCGATCCTGAAATATTTCTTCCAACGCCTGTTTGCAGGGAACCCTCTGCATCCGGGCAACAACAGATCACTTCCTGTTCCGTTCCATATCAGCCGACTGCTCTTGGCTGCTCTTTTGCTTTTCCCGTGCCATCTGCCTGATTCGCAATTTATCAAGAACGGATTCTCGTCCGTTGATTATGCGGGGCTTAGGGAGATTGTTGGCACAGCCATCAATCATATTGTAGTTCTGTTCCGTAGTTGATTCTACGGCCCGAACATATTCCCCGTTCTCATAGAACTTCTGATAATGTTCCATCTGGTGTAGTGACGGCTTCTGGTTCATCGGCTTTTCCATCAGCGGTGGATGCAGATAATCCAGAATCTTTTTTCTGGCATCCTCATCCAACCCTTTTCGGATTTCAGTGGAAACCAGTTTGCCAGAAGCATCTACAATCACGTTCGGTGCTTTTTCCTTATAGACTTCATGCTGCATCAGAAAAAAGTGCTGGCTTTCTACTACGCATTCTTCGGTTGCCACCCACGTTCCAGCACATCCATCTATAAAAAGATTTTTCGTGTCAAGTGTAACCAGAATGCCAGAACTACTACTGCGGATAAAGCCAGCAACCACAACAAGGGAGTCCTTATCCACAAAATACGCCGTGATTTCTCCCTGTTGGTTTATGACAATCACATCACCGACACCAAATGGACGGCCACGGAAATTCTTCGGTCGATGCTCTTCCAACCGTTTCCGAATTATCTCTGGTGTGTCCGATGTAAACAACTTGGTAAAATACGCCTGCTGATAATTTTGTACGATCACCTGAAAATGATGTTCCGTCAAATACTGATATGAACGTGACCGATACGCAGCAAGTTCTGCACTTTCTTTCAGCTGATAGACCGCATACTGATTGATATTCATTTTGCCACCACATCCTGAAGATACGGTTTAAGGTCAAGTCTGGAAAATTCCATGTCCGAAATAGAGCGCATCTTTTTCATGGTCGATGCTACCAGCGAAAAAACTTCAACATCGTCCTCGACAAACGGAACAACTTCCTCGATATATCTCATGGTTTCCGTCCGTGTCGGCTGCTCAAACATTGCCATAACCATCATCTCATCTGCATTAAACTTCACCTTGCTCACAGTTCCATTTCTCCTTTCTTCTTTGCCTTCTTCGGTTTTTCCTGTTCCTGATTGGACTGCTTTTCCTGCGCCTTTTTGCGGTTCTTCAACGCTTCACGAACAGACTGCCGGGTGCTGGGGCGTTCCTCTAACTCCTTGCTTGCCTGCCGCTTTTCCAAAAGCGTTTTCATATCCGAAATTGCTTTCTGCACCAGCGGACTTTCCCGGTAATGCTGGATATGGTTGACGATTTCTGCCTGCACTTCTCCACCTACCATCAGGTCAAACATTCCCGAATAGATGCTTCCATCCTCAAGGGAAAAGCCAATGCTCTTGATTCCGTTCATCCGCTCTGCCGGAATCTTATCGTAGACTTCCAATGCCTGCTCCAAGGTCAGATTGTCATGGAACTCACCCATCACTGGGATCTCTGCACACTCTGCCACATAAAAGCTGATGCTTGCTTCCGGCGCAGGCTTCTCTGCCGCCAGCTTTTCTTTCATCGCTTCTGCCCGCTGTGTTTCTGCACGGTAGGACTGTTCCTGAAGATATTCAGCGCTAATCACACCGCACTCAGAAACGCTGTGTCCGTGTTCTGCCAGAACTTCTTCCATCACTTCCTGCACGGGTCTGTACTCGTCTGTTTCAACAATGCCACCGTCCATTACTGTGAAGTCCTTACTATATAAGGTATAGTCGTAGCCGTCCTCACTGGTCTGGATGTGAAAATAGCCATCGTTGATCTCATAGGCTACCGCCACATCCTGCACTTTCAATGCTTCTGCCACCAATGCAACAACATGATTCTGAATGTACGGATTATCCCAGCCCGGAACTTTCTTGTAGTCCTCCACAATCGTGTCGATACCGTTCTTGCACTGCACAATGTCCAGACTGCCCGGAAGTGGGTCAGGCGTTTTCTCTACGCCAAGGGCTTTCAGATGAAAATTCGGAACCTGCTGATAGCAGGACATTGCATCATCGAGATTCCCGAACTTCTCAATTTTCATCGGATTGGTCTGCAAATCTGTCACAACATAGAACTGCTGGACAAACGGTTTTTCTGGCTCCCGCTGCTGTTCAGCCGCAAGTTCTTTGCGGTACATATCCACAAACCCGTTCAGCACAGCCGGGTGACTGCGCACGATCCAGTCGGTGCGGATATTGCTGCCCCGTTCTCTCTTGCAGGTGGTGTCTGCCCATTCCCTATTACTGTGTGAATAGCGTCCGTCATGGTTGTTATAATTCAGCGTGTACGCCAGAATATAGCCCATGCGCTCCATGCCAAACTGTTCAACGACGGACTTCGTAGCATCATCTGCAAGATTCATTCCGTCGAAGTTGTCTGCAATCGCTTCTTCAATGGCGTTTCTGCACTCTTCATTGAGCTGTCTGGAAATGCGGTACAAATCCACTTCGCCATTCTCTGCTGCATAGCCGAAAGATTCGTAATAGACCGGGACATCCGAATCATCCGTGCGGCTTTCCTCCTCCACAGGCACAACCAGTTCTTCTTTTTGTGAAG
>OLZJ01000457.1_pt1 | contig 22398 bp, 10 predicted proteins | sample 1673951 | NCBI WGS metagenome assembly OLZJ01 (sample SAMEA103958135, study PRJEB25191) | human gut metagenome
AAGTCCTATTGAATATATAACGCGGGACGCGTCGCCCCCATTAGAGGTAGCGTTTTGTACTTGCGTTTTGTGCTTGCGTTTAGTGGTAGCGCTTTTTTCAGACTATGTCAATGCGTCACCCAATCAAATGACGCAACTCACTGATTTTCAATATGCGCTATGTGATGGCGCGGGAAAGTGATGAAGTCAGAACTTTTTTTGATTTGGACTTCCGAGCGATACTCCGAGCGATGCTTCAAGCTATGCTCAGAACGTTAGCTTGAGCGATGGTCTTGTACGGATATCTGGCAAAAATGAGCAGAAAAACGCGTTCGCCCGTCATTTTGTAAACTATCTAACGAAATCAGACCACTTTTTACTGTCAAAATAACTTGCAACATGATGTATATCACAAAGAAAATACTATTTTTGCACTATACAATCACGTTTGGCATAAAATGCAATATGCCAGACGCGACACACATCATTACAAACATTAAATATTAACAGACATGTTAGCATTTATCAAATCAAATTATCAGATTGGCGACACCATTGAGGTCACCTGTTCGGAAGGCGTGATTGCCGGACAAATAGAGTATGTAAACAACAAATACATTGTTTTGCGCCAATCTAATGGAAAGGTCTGCGGCATTGCAGCCTCAGACATTCGTACTTTTACAGCGAACAGCCCGGTACCTATGATGCCCTGCAATGGCAAGCAAGCTACAGTTGCACCAACTGAAAGCGATGAAGACCTACAAACCGAGGACTTAAATAACGCAACTACCGCTGACGCTGACATTCGCACCGACGCTGAGGAACGTCCACAAACATTGCGCGATGTACTTGGCGATGAAGCAGACAACATTCCATCGGCCGACAACCTGACCGGCGCGGCCCCCGTGGCTGAACCCAAAGTGGTGGGACACATCGACCTTGAACGACTGCAAGCTATCGACCCCCGAATGGGACGCAAAAAGTACTTTAAGTCTGATTACGCAGATAATGACGGGATAAATGCCTACAACCAAACTAACGGATATAACGGCTTGGGCGAACAAGGTGTGGCACGCACGCCATACGTTGGCGCACGCGGACGCATCACTTACTACAATGCCATAAAGCGCTATGGCTTTATTCATGACTTTAACACCGAAAATGACCTTTACTTCTACATTCAGCAAATAGCCGAAGATGAATTGTGCAACGAACTGCACAAGGGTACAAAGGTCGTTTATTCTATCGGCAGAAACAACATGGGGCCTATTGCCACCTGCGTGCATCTGCCGCACACAGTTGAGGACACGCTGGCCATAGCCGACGACCAAATTGACGCACGCCACTATTATCTGGCCAAGGGGCTTATTGAACATGTGCTTGAACTCTTCCCCGACAATGCCGAAGCCAAAGACATGCTTGAGGTGGTGAAGGACAAACTGCCGGCACCATCGGCCTACAACAACACTACGCCCGATGGTATACAAACCTACAAGCCCTGCGCCACCTACGCGCATGCCAAACGTGCTTACCTTAACAAGGAATACGACAAGGCTGAAGAGCTTTACACCAAGGCTCTGACCAATGGCGAACGACCCGAAAGCTGTGTAAAGGACCTCGTTACCTTGTACGTTTCACGCTACAAACAGGCTGAAACTGAGACAGAGAAGGAGGCTGCCCGCCACAAGGCCAAGGAGTTTATGAGTGCACACCGCGACCAACTGACCGACTCACTCACTACCAAGCAATTCTTGGCTCTTAACTATTACTTGCCAATTCAGGCCTACGACGAGTTTATTGCTACTGTAGACAGCATCATGACCGACCCGCAAGTGGCCAACTCGGTTGCAAGAAAAGTGTTTTACATGTGGCAAAAAGCCATTTCGCTCAACAAACTCGGCCGTACCGACGAGGCTTTGGAGTTGATTGAGAAGGGATTGGAACTGGCTCCGTTTAACCGCCAGCTGATCAACTTGCGTGAGAATATTCTGCACCCTGAAACGGGTGATGCCCCCACCCAAGCAACAGACAATGTGGCTAACGACGAAGCGAAGGCAGCCACGGAAGCTGAAACTGACAAAGTGGCTGCCGACAACACGGAGGACAGCAAAGAGAATGCTGACAATGCGGGTGATGAAGACGCTGCCTCTGACAACGACAGTCCGATAAGCACAGCCTCAGCACCTTGGTGGGGGAACAACTAAAAACACCCACTGCGTGGACGAAACTCGCAAACAAGTTGACGAGTTGATATTACTGTCCGTAAGACAATAACATAGAAAAACTATCCGCAATGCCTACAACCAGGCGTTGTGGATATTTTTTTCGGGAAAAGCGCCCCCCCATTAAAGGTTGCGTTTGGGGCTTGAATCCGTTCGCATGTTTACGCTTCACCAAAAAGTAATAATTTACTCGAGTTTATTATTTCGTTATACCGCTGTCTGGTAAAACGTAAACATGCTAACGGACTGCAATATTTGTATGTCAACACCTGTTGATGTGTTTCGCGTCGGGAAAATAAAAAGAAAAGACACCCACCAAAAAGCAATATATTACTATGGCTCACGGATCGCACCGATTGCACGGATTCTTTCGCTCACGTAACGTGCTTTAGCATCACGGAGATGACGGATTTGACGGATTTTGTGAGCATTGCATGCTCACTTCTCCATTAGCTCGTTGCTGCGACCAGGTCCCTTACTACGCAATCTGCGCTAATGTATTTCGCCACGGGTACGTTACGGGCCAATAGCGAAGTGAGCATGCAATGCTCACAAAATCCGTAAAATCCGTCATCTCCGTGGTACTAAAGCACGTTGCACAAGCAAAAAAATCCGTGCGATCAGTGCGATCCGTGAGCGATAATATCAGAATGGTTCCACCGGATAGCAATAATCTGAAATGGGGGTTGAAGTTGGTCACCACGTGTTGTGTACATAGGTTAAAAGTGACGTAAGCACCAAACGCTACCCCAAAACGTAAGCACCAAACACTACCCCATTAGAGGTGGCGCTTGGTGCTTGAATTTGGTGATAGCGTTTGGTGCTTGCGCCTTGGGGCGCGTCATGCGCTTGACGCTGGCTATTTTTGTTGTGCTGTACCCAGTCTGAAGCCCTTAGGCACAGGTGTTTCAAAGCGTAGCGGCTCACCCGTCATGGGGTGGTAGAAGTTGAGACGGTAGGCGTGCAAGGCCAGGCGGCCTATGGGGTCATCGCCATTGCCATACTTTATATCGCCGCACACGGGGTGCCCGAGGTCCTGCATGTGTACACGTATCTGGTTTTTGCGTCCCGTTTCGAGCTTGAGCTCTACAAGCGAGTGCTTGCCGTCAGTGCGCAACACGCGGTAGTGCGTCAGGGCATACTTTCCGCCATTGTCCACGGGCGAAGAGTAGGTGAAGTATGCCTTGTTGTCCTTGAGCCAGCTCTCTACACTGCCCTGCTTTTGTGGCAGCTCGCCCGACACAAGGGCCAGATAACGGCGGTCGGTCACAATGTCGCGCCAGTTGTGCTCCAATATCTGCTCAGCCTGCAATGTCTTGGCATACACCAGCAAGCCCGAGGTGTCGCGGTCGAGACGGTGCACCACGTGGGCGGTACACTTTTGGTGTGTGCGGTGAAAGTAGTCGTCGAGCACCTGCTTCACACAAAAGGCGTGGTGCGAGGTAGCCATTGACAATATGCCGGGGGCCTTTTCTATCACAATTATCTGAGGGTCCTCGTACACAATCTTTACAAACTTTGATTGTAGTTCGCCCTTGGGCTTGCGCTTTGATATTTCGACCACCTGGCCGGGACGCAGCTCGAGGTCGAACTGTCGTGTGTTTTTGCGGTCGACGCGCACACCGCCTCCGCTCAGTATGGCTTTGGCGCGGCTGCGGCTCACACCGTTGAGGGCGTGCTCTATAAACTGGAGCAGCTGCATGGGCTGCTTTACGTGGTATGTGGTATATTGCAGTTGCATGGGGATATGTATTTGGTATGGTTGATGGGGGGACGGGGCTGACGGGTAAGTTTGTCAAGTTTGTACGTTTCCTTTTGTCTTTAATTATATAATACAGAACATACTTACCTGTCAACACGTTAATTATCTTCGTTTTGGCCTCAGCGTGATGAGCGGCACAAGCATCTCCTCCATGGATATGCCGCCATGCTGGAAGGTGTCGGTGTAGTACTGCACGTAGTGGTTGTAGTTGTTGGGGTAAGCAAAGAAGCGGTTGCCCGTGGCAAATATGTACGCAGTGCTGAGGTTGGGCTGTGGCAGAAGGAGGGCCTTTGGCTCGCGCACCTCGTACACGTCCTTGGCGTTATACGACAGGTTGCGGCCTAACTTGTAGCGCAGGTTGGTGTTGACATTGCGGTCGCCCACCACTTTGGAGGGTTGGTCCACCTTGATGCTGCCGTGGTCGGTGGTGATGATGAGGTCGTAGTCGAGTTCGGCCAGTTGCCTGAAGAGTTGGCGTATGGGGGTGTGCTTGAACCACGACTGGGTGATGCCGCGGTAGGCACCCTCGCTGCCGGCCAACTCGCGCACCATGCGGCTTTCGGTGCGTGCATGGCTCAGTATGTCGATAAAGTTGATTACGAGCACGTTGAGGGGCATGGCGGCAAACTGCTTTATCTGCGTCAGCAACTGGCTCACGGCTTGCGAGTCGTTGAGTTTGTGGTAGGTAAACTGCTCGCGACGGCGGAAGCGTTCGAGCTGATGGGCTATCAGCGCCTGCTCGTTAAGGTTTTTGCCTTCATCCTCCTCCTCGTCCACCCACAGGTCGGGGTACATCTGCTTTATTTGCAGCGGCATGAGGCCGGCAAATATGGCATTGCGCGCATACTGTGTGGCTGTGGGCAGTATGGTGTAATAAAGGTCTTCGTCGATGTCGAAGTCGTCGGCCAGCTCGCCCGATATGGCGCGCCATTGGTCGTAGCGCAGGTTGTCGAGCACGAGCAGGAACACCTTGCGGCCGGCTGTGAGGCGCAGGAATATGCAGCGCTTGAACAGGTCGGGACTCATGAGCGGACGCTCGTCGGGGTGTTGCACCCAATGCTCGTAATGCCGTTTTATAAACTTGGCAAAGGTGGCATTGGCCTCTTCCTTCTGCATGCGCAGCAGGTCGTCCATGGCACTGCCCGTCGAGGCCAGTTCGAGCTCCCAATGCACCAGTCGGCGGTAGAGTTCCTTCCACTCGTCGGGGGTAAGCTGTTCGCTCAGTTGCATGCCGATGCGCCCGAAGTCCTGGCGGTAGCCGGTTTGTGTCACCTCCTGCACAATCTCGCGTTGGTGTATATTCTTTTTGAGTGTGAGCAGTATCTGCTTGGGGTTGACGGGCTTTATCAGGTAGTCGGCAATTTTTGAGCCGATGGCCTGGTCCATGATGTCCTCCTCCTCGTTCTTGGTCACCATCACTACGGGCAGGTTGGGCGCGATGTCCTTCAGCTGCATGAGCGTTTCGAGCCCCGAGAGTCCGGGCATGTTCTCGTCGAGCAGCACCAAGTCGAAGCGCTGCTCGCGGCAAAGGTCTATGGCGTCGGGGCCATTGCTGGCCGTCACCACCTCATAGTCTTTTTTCTGTAAAAAGATGATGTGGGCGCGGAGCATATCTATCTCGTCGTCCACCCAAAGCAAACGTGCGGTCATTGTGTGTGTGTATGATAAAAAATGGACATTGGCGATGCTCGCCGTGCTCATAAATGTACAAATGTGCAAATGTGCACATCTGCACATTTGCACATCAGCGCATCAAATTCTGTACCCCCACTGGTCGAGCACATCGCCCCAGTTGTCCTCCACAAGCTGGCGTGTGCGGTCGGCGTATTGGTACTTGTTCTTTTTATACCCCTTCTTCGAACCCACATACTGGGCTATGGCCGTCTTGGCGTTGTCCCAACCGGGAAGCGAGAGTGTGCGGTATATCTTTTCGGTCATGCCAAGGGCATCAGCCTCAAAGTCCTCAAACTTCACCTCGATGAGGTTGCCCTCGGGAATGAGGTGCTTGTCGGCCTCATATTGGTCGTGCAGCTTGCGATAGGTGGTGAGTATGTTCTGCTCAATAGCCTCGTTGCTGAACTCCTCAAGTTTGAGCGGCTGAATGGTGTTGGTAAAGAATGAGCGTGTGCTCTCAAACACCGTGTAGGGATTGCGCATGAGGTAGATGAACTTGGCGTTGGGGAACATCTTTACCAACTCCTTTACACGGCCCGTGTGGGGCGGGTTCTTCGAAAGGAACTGCTCGCCGCCTGTGTTCCACAGCGAAATCTTGATAAGCTTGCGGAAAGTCTCCTCCCACACATTCAGTTCGGCCGGGGTGATGTCCTTAAATATAAGGTACTTGTCGCAATACTCCTGCATGTACTTGGGGAAGAACCAGAAGTTGTAGAAGGTGTAGGGGCACATGTTAGAAATGGCAAACTCCTCCTCTTGCGGCAGGTCGACGGCCAGCTCCATGTTGTCGGTCGGACGCTTGTCGGGCATGAGCCACGACATGTTCTTCTTAAAGAAAGGCTGGCCGAACATCATCAGGTGCGGGAACACCGTTTGATAGGTGGTGCAATAGCCAAAGCGCTTGTCGCACGAGAGCACATTGTGCACAAAGGTAGTGCCCGAGCGCCAGTGGCCGAGTATAAACACGGGGTCGTGCTTGAGCGGTTCGTTGGCCAAGAGCTTTTGATAGCGACGCTCCTGCACGGGGGCGAGCACCGAGAGCAAGCGGCACACGGCCTTTGTCAGGCGATATTTGCCACGCCAGGGGGCATCGACCTCGCGGCCGGCAGTAAGTTCCTTAAAGGTTTTCCAATCTGCTCCTACGAGCGTATTGATAGGGAGTTTGTTGAATTCTATAAGACCCATTGTAGAGTGTGTTGTTGCTTTTATATAAGATATATACGCGTTGGCGGAATTAGTGAACACGTTGGCAAGTTGACGGGCAGACGGGTATGTTTGCCAAGCTTTTTAAGCCTCTTGCCAGCCTTACGTAGTGTATGGCATACCTGCCTGTTAACCTGTCAACTTGTAAGCCCGTTAACCAATAATTCCGCCAACGGGTAAGATATAGGTGCAAAGGTAGTACTTTTTTGCGTGTAGGAGTATGTGTCACTGCACAATAATGCACACGCCACAGGCACGCGGGGTATGCGGGGGGGAGGGGCATTACTCCACGTCGAAATATATGGTCACGCTCCTGTACACATCGAAGCCGTGCACCACATCGCGGGCTGCCAGCAGGGTGCGCCGCACGCTTGTGGGGGTGAATTGCAGCGGCACCTTGAGCATGATTTTGCGTATGTACTGCATCTGCACACGCGCCACCACCGGGCGGTCGGGGCCCAACATGCCGTCGGCAAAGTGGGGGCGCAGCAGGGCTGCAAGGTGGCGTGCCGCGTGGTCCACCACCGCGTCATTGCGGTGTTTGAGGTAAATGCTTATGATGCGGCTGAAGGGCGGATAGCCAAAAGCCTGGCGCTCGGCCAGCTGCTGGCGGTACATGGCCTCGTAGTCGGAACGCCTCACATAGTCGATGATGGGGTTGTCGGCCTGCTTGGTCTGCACCACCACCAGGCCGCGGCGGCCACGGCGGCCGGCACGCCCCGCCACCTGGCTCATCATTTGGTAGGCACGCTCGTAGGCACGGAAGTCGGGCTGCCCCAGCATTTGGTCGGCATTGAGCACGCCCACCACCTGCACGCGGTCAAAGTCAAGGCCCTTGGTCACCATCTGTGTGCCAATGAGCAGATTGGTGTCGCCCGAGGCAAAGCGGTGTATAATGCGCTCATAGGCTGTGCGCGAGCGTGTGGTGTCGAGGTCCATGCGCTCCATGCGGGCATCGGGAAAAGCCTTGGCGGCCTCATCTTCTATCTTCTCCGTGCCATAGCCCATGTCGCGCATCTCAGTACCGCCACAGGCCGGACACTGGGTGGGCACACTGTACTGCGCCCCGCAATAGTGGCACACCAGTTTGCCCAAGCGCTGGTGGTAGGTAAGACTCACGTCGCAGCGTGTGCAACGGGGTGTCCAGCCACAAGCCTTGCACTCGAGCACGGGGGCATAGCCGCGACGGTTCTGAAAGAGTATGGCCTGTCCCCCACCCCCAATGGCCTTGCGCACCTCGGTGGCAAGCCGCGGGCTGAAGGGTGATTTCATCAGGCGCTTGCGCCGCAACTCCTTCACGTCCTCCACCACTATTTCGGGCAACTCCACGCCCCCATAGCGGTGGGCCATGCGCACCAGTCCGTACTTGCCACTCAGGGCATTGTGGTAGGTTTCGATGGCTGGCGTGGCCGTGCCGAGCAGTACCTTGGCTCCAAGTTGGTGCGCCATGACAATGGCCGTGTCGCGGGCATGGTAACGGGGGGCGGGGTCCTGCTGCTTGTAGCTCGTTTCGTGCTCCTCGTCTACAATGACAAGGCCCAACCGTCTGAAGGGCAGAAACAGCGACGAGCGCACACCTACCACCAACGGGAAAGCCTCGGGGGTGAGCTGGCGCTGCCACATCTCCACACGCTCGGCGTCGGGAAACTTGGAGTGATACACGCCCATCTGTGTACCAAACACACGTTCGAGCCGCGAGGTGAGCTGGGTGGTGAGCGCTATTTCGGGCACAAGGTACAGCACCTGTTCGCCACGCGCCAGTGTCTCCTTTATCAACTGGGTGTACACCTCGGTTTTGCCGCTCGATGTCACACCATGCAGCAGGCACACCTCCTTGGTGGCGAAGGCTGCCACTATCTCGTCGTGGGCACGCTGCTGCTCGACGCTCAACGGTTTGTCAAGCATGGGGGCGTCCTGCCCTGCCCGCTCGGCCACAGAGGGGCGCAAGCGGCTGGTTTCGACAGCATACACCTCGAGCACGCCACGCTTTTTGAGTGCGGCAAGGGCTGTGGCAGCATTGGGCGTTTGGCACAGGTCGTGGCGTGTCACGGGCTTGAGCATCTGGGCATTACCCAACTTTACAGCCGCCGTCACACCGGCCATGTCGAGATAGCTCACAAACAGGGCATGCTGGGCCGGGGCGCGCTGCAAGGCGTCGAGCGTGAGGTGGAGTGCCACCTCCGTAAACAGTGCGGGGGCCAGACGCACATAGGCCTCGGTGCGCGGTTTGAAACTATGTGTCATGCTTTCGCGCACCACCACAGCGCCCAGTTGCATCAGGTGCCTTATGGGGCGCATCAGGGCGCGCTGCCCAAGGGCTTTCTCTATGGCCAATATGTTGTAGCCCTTGTCGGCACTTAGCACGCGGCAGATGTCAGCCTCTATGGGCGTGAGGGGCATCTCGGCCGACGGCACATAGTCGTCGTTGCGCAGCAGTGTGGTCTCGCTCTCAAGTTTCAGCCCCGACGGTAGCGCCGCCTTCATCACCTCGCCCTGCGTACACATATAATAACTGCTTATCCACTGCCACAGTTTGAGTTGTGCGGGCAGCACCACGGGGGTATTGTCGGCCACATCGCTCACAGCCTTGAGCTGGCCCGCACCCTCGGGGGGCGTGTTGCTCAAGGCCGTCACTATGCCCGTGTAGTAGCGGCGTGCGCCAAACTGCACCACCACACGCACACCGGGCTTTACCCGTGCGGCCAACTCAGGCGGCACGGTGTAAGTAAAGGTGGTCCCGACAGCAAGGGGCAGAAGTATCTGGGCGTACATGGGATGGTAGGGGTTAGAGGGTTAGGGGGTTAATGGGTTAGAAGGTTAGAGGGTTAATGGCATGGCGCGCAGCACGCCACTGGTGCAAAGATAGTACATTCTGCACAAATATGCCGCCACGCTGGCGCAAGCATATAGCGCAACACCGAACGGGGAAACGCCGTTTACACTCTTTCAACTCCTTTCAAACCGCTTTCACTTATTCAAAAATCCCAAATAATTGTCCAAAATCACGCTTAACGCCCTATTTTTCTGCAAAAAACGTGCAACGTATACCAAAAGGTCGTACATTTGCGCCAACAATCAGTTGGCAACGGTGCAACACACGGCGCAAAACCGCCACACGAAATGCTACCGTGGCCGTAACTATTAAAATTGACACAACTATGAAAAAGGTATTCTTAACAGTAGCTCTCGCTGCCGCTTCATTGGCAGCCAGCGCACAGGTTTACGTAGGTGGTGAAGTAGGTTTCTGGCGCAATGCTGACGACAACCACACTAATTTCAATATCAAGCCCGAGATTGGTTACAACCTCTCAGACAAGTGGGACCTCGGTATCGGCATTGGCTTCAACCATGATTACTATGGCACGGGCGAATATAAGGGCGAGACTCTCTCAAAGACTAAGGTTAACAGCTTTGAGGTTGACCCGTACGCTCGTTGGAGCTTTGTAAAGTTCGGTCCCGTTAAGCTCTTCCTCGACATGGGCTTCGGCATCAACACTTACAAGGTTAAGGGTGAAATAGCAGGTCACGACTGGGATAGCGACGCACAGGTAGGCTGGCGCATAGGCGTTCAGCCCGGTGTAAAGGTTTCTTTGGCCAAGAACGTTGACTTCGTTGCTCACATGGGCTTCCTCGGCTACCAAGAAGCTGACGATAACCTCTGCTCATACGGTGAAGACGGCTTCGGCTTCAAATTCTCAGGCAACAACCTCAACTTTGGTATCCTCTACAACTTCTAAGTTGTTACTGTTACATACATAAAGGCATTACACGGCACTGCTTGCTACACGCAAGTGGTGCCGTGTTTGCGTTGTGCGCCACCGCAACATGGCAACCCCAAACGGCCATTTTGCGCCAATTACGACCAAAACATTGCAACTTGGGGCGAGACAAACCCATTTATCATGTATATTTGCAGCACAAACGCGATATAACAAAAACCTTACAACAAGCAACATGACACAACAACACATCACGGGACTCACCCCGCAACAGGTGGCCGAAAGCCGCGCCAAGCATGGCGCCAACGTGCTCACACCACCCGAAAAGGAACCACTCTGGAAACAATTTCTCGAGAAATTCACCGACCCGCTCATCATCATACTAATGATAGCCGGCGCGCTGAGCATCGGCATTTCGCTGTACGAGCGCTTTGGTCTGGGCGAAGGGGCCGAGGTATTCTTCGAGCCGGTGGGCATTTTCGTAGCCATATTCCTGGCCACGGGACTTGCCTTCTACTTTGAACTGCAGGCCGACAAGGAGTTCACCATTCTCAACCAGGTGAACGACGACGAAATGGTTGAGGTCATACGCGATGGCAACGCCACACACATTGCACGCCGCGATGTGGTGGTGGGCGACGTGGTAGTAATCAACACGGGCGAGGAAGTGCCGGCCGATGGCGACCTTATCACAGCCGTATCGCTGGCCGTCGACGAGTCGACCCTCACCGGCGAACCGCTCTGCCGCAAAAGCACCGACGAAAAGGACTTCGACACCAACGCCACCTTTGCCACCAACCATGTGCTGAAGGGCACCAAGGTGATGGAGGGCCACGGCTTGATGCAGGTCACTGCCGTAGGCGACCACACCGAACAGGGCAAGGTGTTCGAGGCGGTACAAATTGACTCGAGCGTGAAAACACCGCTCAACGAGCAGCTCGACGGACTGGGCGACCTCATTACCAAGGTGAGCTACGGCATAGCAGCCCTCATTGTGGTGGGCCGCGTTATCATGTGCTTCGTGGGCGGACTTGAAATTGGCGATACCAATGTGCCGGGCATGGAGCTGTTCACCACCAGCGCAGGCATTGCCGCCTTTATAGCCTACTTGCTGCAAACCTTCATGATTGCCGTCACACTCATTGTGGTGGCCGTGCCCGAAGGTCTGCCAATGGCTGTCACACTGAGCCTGGCATACAGCATGCGCCGTATGCTCAAGACCAACAACCTGGTGCGCAAGATGCACGCTTGCGAAACGATGGGTGCCACCACCGTCATCTGCACCGACAAGACGGGCACACTCACACAGAACCAAATGCACGTAGACGAGTTCAAGGTTTACGGACAGGCTGCCAAGGCCATGATAGCCGAGGGCATTGCCACCAACTCGACTGCCGAACTCGACTTCAGCAACAAGAGCAAACCCAATGTGCTGGGCAACCCTACTGAGGGCGCGCTGCTGCTGTGGCTCAACGACCACGGCACCGACTACCGCACCCTGCGCGAAGGGGCCAAGGTGGTGGAGGAACTGCCCTTCAGCACCGAACGCAAATACATGGCCACTGTGGTGCAGTCGGCCGCCGTGCCGGGCAAGCGCATGCTCTACGTCAAGGGCGCACCCGAAATTGTGTATGCACTGTGCCACACGGCCGAAGTAAAGCTTGACGAGCTTAACGCACAACTGCTCAGCTGGCAGAACCGCGCCATGCGCACACTGGGCTTTGCCTGGGCCGAAGTGGCCGAGGGCGAAGAACCCATCAAGGACGGCAAAGTGGCCTGTGCCTCACTCCGCTTTGTGGCTGCCGCAGCCATTGCCGACCCCGTGCGCAGCGATGTGCCCGCCGCCGTCAAGGAGTGTATCAACGCTGGCATCAGCATCAAGATTGTAACGGGCGACACCCCGGGCACTGCCAAGGAGATTGGCCGCCAAATCGGACTGTGGCAGGACACCGACAACGACAGCCACATCATCACCGGCCCCGAGTTTGCCGCACTCAGCGACCAGGAGCTCGAGGCACGCATCAACGACCTCAAGATTATTGCCCGCGCACGTCCTATGGACAAGAAGCGACTGGTTGAAACCCTTCAGCGCAAGGGCCAGGTGGTAGCAGTAACGGGCGATGGCACCAACGATGCCCCCGCGCTCAAGGCGGCCCATGTAGGCTTGTCGATGGGCGACGGCACAAGCGTGGCCAAGGAGGCCAGCGACATCACCATCATCGACAACTCGTTCTCGTCAATAGGCAAGGCTGTGATGTGGGGACGCTCGCTCTACCAAAACATTCAACGCTTCTTGCTCTTCCAGCTTACAGTCAACGTAACTGCCTGTCTGCTCGTGCTGTGCGGTGCCTTTATGGGCACAGAGTCGCCGCTTACGGTCACACAAATGTTGTGGATAAACCTCATCATGGACACCTTTGCAGCCATGGCACTGGCCTCGCTGCCACCGTCGGAGAGTGTAATGCTTGAAAAGCCGCGCGACCGCAAGGCTTTCATTCTCAACCGCGAAATGCTTGGCGAGATTGTGGGCGTAGGTGGCTTCTTCTTTGTCATGCTGCTCGCCCTGCTCTACATCTTCCAGCATGCCGACATCACACAGCTCACCGACTTGTGGGGCCTGCAGTTGAGCGCCAAGGGCCACGTCACGCCCTACGAGCTCACCTTGCTCTTCACCATCTTCGTCATGACGCACTTCTTCTATCTATTCAACGCACGCGCCTTCCACACCGGTCGCAGCGCACTGCACTTCAAGGGCTGCAAGGGCTTGCTCGTCATTGCACTCATCATCTTGGTAGGACAGGTTATCATGGTCGAAATACCGGGCATACAGCAGTTCTTCAACGTAACGGGACTCAAGCCCATCGACTGGGTCATCATCATCATTGGCTCGTCACTGGTGCTTTGGGTGCGCGAGCTGTGGCACGCCATTCGCAAGTAAGCAGTGTTAGCCGCTTAACGCGGAGAACACAAGGACACAAGTTTTCAAAGTGAACATAAGGGCTGACGCCGTAGCGTTGTAAGTAGCAACACTCCGACGTCAGCCCATTATCATATTGGCACATTACATAAATGCTGCTCCCCTAACACAAACACTACCTCTACAAGCGCTAAACGCAAGCATCAAACGCTACCACCAAACGCAAGCACTAATGGGGGCGACGCGTCTCGCGTCGGGAAAGATGCAATGTTCATACACTGAATAAAGGTTCACAGACAGCTAATTACACGCTTGTCTGTGAGCCTTTGCCTTATTTTCCCGACGCGAGACGCGTCGCCCCCATTAGAGGTAGCGTTTAGAGGTAGCGCTTGGTGCTTGCGTTTAGAACTTGCACTTAGAGGTAGCACATTACCACATCAACAAGCGCTGCAAGCACCCCCATTAGCACAACATTCCCCAACCGCACAGTTACGCGCAGTTGGGGAATGTCTTTATAGTTCAGCTGATGCCAAGCACGGCATCATAGCAAGCAGAGCTTACTTCACAACAACCTTCTTGCCACCCTTGATGTAGAGACCTGCGGGGAGCTTGCCGCTCACGCGCACGCCACTCAATGTGTAAGTGGCACCAGTCTTGGCCTCAGTCTTGGCATTGTTGATGCCAGTAGCCATGCCAATACCATATTCAAGCGTTATGGCAGGAATATTGTTGCCCTCGGGGTCGAGGAAGTAGCCCTCGGGGATTTCGATAGTGTATATACCCTTCTCAGTCTGATTTACCGAGATAGTAAATTTACCCCAGTTGACATCATCGGCCAAAGCGTCAACGCGGGCAATCTGCTCACCATTCTTCTTGATGGTAATCATGCCTGAGCCAGTACCTACGCCGTCCTTTTCATAATCAACAAAGTCGATAGTCACATCGCCGAGTTCGGTTACTGTGCTGCCGTTCACGGGGTCGGTAGTGTAGTTCACCTCAACAGGAGCGTCCTCACCCTTTACCGTGAAGAAACCCTCGTAAGACTTTGACACCACGCCATCAAACTGCTCGCCCGAAGTAAAGTAGCCTGCAGGAATGACGAGCGTGTAGCCGCCCTCCGCCTTGATAGGCTCCTCGAGCGTGAGGCGCATGGTGTTGGAAGTGGCAAAATAAGCCTTGTCGGTAGCCTCCTGGCCATACTTTGCAACAGCCTCCTCATAAGAGGCATTGTTGATGTAGTCAGCAATCTCCTGCACCTCGGGGTCGTCATATACATAGGTGGCCGATACTACCGGCACATCAACGGTGTTGAGCATGTCGAACACGTGAGCCTCGGCAATGTCAATGCTGCCAAGCCCTATCACATCGGGGGCAGTCACGTCGAACTGATAAAGCGAGTCAAGGTCCTCAGTAACACCCTGTACGGGCAACACGGTGAGTTCGGCACCATTATAGTCGAGCGTAAACTCGATGGCGCGCAGAGTGTTCTCGCGCAATCCGCTGTTGCCACGCACACGCTGGCCGTTCTGGTCCTCGGCCACCACGTTGATGGTTACAAAGCGGTCCTCAATGCCAGCAGCCGTTGTGGGGTCGATGCTGAGCACCCACTGGTTAGAGTATCCCTCGTTGTCGGGCTCAACAGCCTCGTAAGCGGTGAAAGGTATGAATTCGCGCATCTGTCCACCGGCTATACCCGTCTCGTCCTGCTTAATCTTTACAAGGCCGGTGTAGTTGAGCGTAAGCTTAAAGTTGTCGGCACTGCTGATGGTACTGTCGGCCGGTGTAAAGCTGTCGAGCGTGATGTCGCTGTACACATAGTCGGGTTCAGAGCCAGTGAAGTAGAGCGTATCGGTGCCCACCACAATGTCGCGGTAGGGGTTGAAATTCTTGCCTATCTGCTGGTAGCCAGTCACCACCACGCGGTAGGTGTGGCCCAAATAGAGCTTGGTGTTGCCTACACCCACCACCTGGCCTTCCCAGCCAGCGTCGGTGTGGTTTTCGATGTGCGTCTTAGTCACCACGTATGCCTCGTCGCCCTCAGCAGCGTTGAGGTCGAACACATCATAGGTTACATACGAAATGCTGTCGTTGCCGGTCACGCTGTCATAATTAGTAGTAATCACAACAGGGGCATCAGCCACAAATACGCCAAGCGAGGCACCCTTCAAACTTACCGGTGCAGCCTCAGCCGATGCCTGATAAGTCATGTCGAGCACGGCAAAGCCATTGTACTTGGCCGAGAAGAGCGCACTGTAGTCCTTGCCATCGGCGGCCTTGAGGTCAATCAGGCTCATGTACACATTCTGCTTGCCGCTCACCTCGGCGGGCACAGGCACCGAAAGGGTGTAGGCACCATCAATGTCGGTGTCGGCAGTCTCGGTGCAAGCCTCCTTGGCCACTGTGGCCACCTTGGTGCTGCCATCGGTGTCGGTGTAGGTAAAGCGCACACCGCTAAAGCTGAACTTCTTGTAGTCGGTGGCATACACCTCAATCTGCTTGGTGTCGCCCAAACAGCTGCCGCTCTCGGGCGTGATTTGAGTTTGTACGTTGACTGTCTCAACGCTGTAGGGCATGCTGCATGTAAATGTGCCGCGCGAGCCCGAGCTGGCGGTATACACGGGGTTGCCCTTCTTGTCGCACACGCTGCTCACGGTGAGCAGCATTCTGTCGTACACAGTGGTGATGCCGAGCATGGTCTGCGGGGTGCGTTCCTTGTCGGTAAGGTCAATCACAAGTTTGTTACCCTCCACGCTGAACGGGGGCACCTCGGTGTAGCGTGCGCTGGCCTCAGAGCCCGAGCTGGTGTCGCCATAGTTGAGCGTCACCTTGCCGTCGGCCACCACAATGTCGCCATCGAAGGTGAGTGTTACAATGCCGTCGGCATCGCCCTTGGTCCAGAACGAGCGGAAGGCGTGGTCGGTGCTGAAGTTGCTCTTCGACACCAGGGCCACGGGCTTGGCACCGCACTTAAAGCTGGCAGTGAGCACACCGTCTGTGCCGTACTTCACACTCTCGTTGCCGTTGATGCAAAGGCCCGACAAGCGCACGCTGAAGGTGTCACCCTCCTTGAGGGTGCCGTTGGCCATGAGTGCGTACACAGGCTCCTTCACGCTGAAGAATACTCTGTTGCTGTTAATATTGAACTCGATGGGCTTGCTCACCGAGCCGGCCACGATTTCCACCTTTGAGCAGCTTACCTGATTGCTGAAGCCAAACGAGCACTGCGATGTGCTGGTGCACATAATAGTGCTGCCCTCTTCGGGCACGGTGGTAGTGCGCTCGAGTGAACTCTCTGTGTTGAAAGTGAGGGTTGAGGTCACGGTGTTGAGACCATCGTACATGAAGTACACTGTCTGGCCGGCTACCACGTTGAGGTTGTAGTAGTAGTGGAACACCGGCAGACTCTCCTGAATGTTCGTGTACGATATTGGAGTCTGACACGCCGCGTCGCTGTAGGGAATGAAATTCCCCGTGCCCGAACTGGTGACGGTCAGAATGCCGTCGGCAGTAGCAGTGTAGTGGCCGGTCGAAGTGTTTGAGGCTTTGAGTTCGTAAGCCTTGTTCAGTTCGAGCGCACCATACTCTACGGTGTCGGCAGCCTGTGCAGCCGACATGCCTGCCACAACGAGCAGGCACAAGGCAAACACCCTGGTCAGGGCATGTGCCATGGTTGAGTAGATTTTACCCATACGGTTGAAATATTAAAGTTAATAATAATAAGTAAGTAGTCAAAAGGATTTAGAAAGGGCGGGCTGAAAGCCCAATGGAGCACATAGCCCAGGGCAAGCGAAGCGACACCCTGGGTATCACGCGTTGGAGCAGTCGCGCCCTGTAAGGGCAAAAGCCTTAATCCTTAAACACATACGCCTCGTCGTATTCTACGCCGTATGATAACAAGAATTGTCTGTACTCGTCTTGAAACGAGAACCGTTTGTGATGCATTTCTTGATTACTTATATAATCCAACGTTTTATCGACAATCGACTGACTGACAGAAAATACACCATAACCATTTTGCCATGCAAACGCTCTGTAATGTGTGGCAAGGTTTTTATCCATCGGCTGCTATTGCGTTTTATCTCTTCAACTACGTGCGAGATGGCTACGTCACGTGAGAGCAGAAACAATATATGCACATGGTCGTTAACACCACCAACCCTTACGACCTTGCAGCCAGTCGTGTTTACTAACTGGCCGACATAACAATGTACACGCTCAATATCCTCTTGTCTGATGACTGGACTTGTTGTCTTAATGTGGAATATCAGATGTATGTATATTTTGCTCAATGATTGCGCCATGGCTTAATGCTTTTGCCCTTTCAGGGCGCGTCAATATTATTTGTTGCGGGATTACCCAGGGTGTCGCTTCGCTTGCCCTGGGCTATGTGCTCCATTGGGCTTTCAGCCCGCCCTTGCTAAATTCGAGACTTGAGTAAAATAATTTTGAGCACCTACTTATAGCCGTTAGCGGGGCAACACAAGCAATAATGCGCTTGTGCCGCCCCGCTAACTATGTGTTAAAGTATAACCTTTTTGGTCACTACGCCATTGGCGGTGCTCACACGTACAATGGCCATGCCTGTGGCAGCAGGCGTGAGGGTGATAACACCCTTGCCGGCAGCCTGGGCGGCCATACGGCCGTCGATGGTGTACACCTGCACACGTGCATCGAGTGCCGTGGCCACTACCACGCGGCCTGCAGCAGCCGTCACGCTTACAGCGGCCGTCGTGTTGTCGTTCAGCACATCGTCTATGCCGTCGGGTGTTTCACCCTGCTTGGCATGGTAGGCGTTGATAAGCTTGTCGGTATTGCCGTCGAAGAGCATCACCACCACGCTGGTGGCAGCGGGGTTCTCCACTACATCGGGCACAGGTATGGTGAGGGTGGTGACACAAGGCTTGCCAGCCTCGATGGTGGCGGGCAGCAACTCGGGGGTGCCGGTGAAGGTTTCGCCATAGAAACCGCGCACCACGTGGTCGAAGGTGTAAGGCGTAACGGTGGCCATGCCATACTTGCCGCCTGCACCCCACTCACCTATTACGGGGTCGGACACTGACGAGAAGCCGTTTGACTGATAGCCCACAAGGCCATCTTCGAGCACTGCGGCAAACACCTTGAGATTGAGGTCGGTGGCGTTGAGCGCATACTTCACGCTCACGGGCACCTTGAGGCTCTTGCCGTTGGCAGCAAGCTCGCAAGTGGCAGTTACCTCGGCCGGGGCCGGTGTGGCAAGTTGCTTCTGCACCTCGCTCTGCCATGTCACATCGTAGGTGGTGTTGTCGCCGGGCGTAAAGCTGTACTTACCCGTGGTCTTGTCCTGTGTGATGGGATAAGTGATGTCGCCACGCTGAATGCAGCCCGAGGGCGCTGCGGTAAGGTTGAGGTAGGCCGCATAGCTTGTTACGCCAGCGCCCAACTGGTCGCCCGTGTAGCAGTGCAGGGCCATGGGAATGAACAGGTCGCCATAGGTCTTGTGCAAATTGTCAATGCCAAGTATGCCGAGCGGGCAGTTGGTGCAGCCCATGCCGGTAAACTCCTCGAGGGTGACACGCTTGACGGGTTCAAAGCTCAGATTGCTGATGCTCTTGCTCACGGTGTTCTCCTTGTCGCCCAGCTTGAAGTCGACGCTGTAACGGTTGACAGTACCGATGGTGAGGGGCAGTGCCTTGGCAAAGCTGAAGGCGTGCTTGTCGCCCTTGGCCAGGTTGAGCCCGGTTTCGTCAATCTCGTCCACCACCTTGCCCTGGCCGTCCTTGAGGGTGAGGTGCAGGGTGTTGTAGGTTGTGCTGTCGTTAATGACAATGCTGCCCTTGATTTTGGCCGAAGTTTTGCCCACTACGGCATCTTCGGTGTCGAAGGCTGCAAAGAAGGGCAGGTCGTGTGTTACCTGTACGTCGTCGATGAACACAAAGCTCTGGGCCTCGTTTTGGTTGACAAAGGCTATGTACACATTTTTGCCGGCAAACTGTTCAAGGCTGATGGTGTTCTCCTTCCAGTCGCCATCGAGTTTGGCCTCGCTCTTGCCGGCCGACTCGCGCTCAAAGTATACCACGGTGCCCTCGCGCTTCATGCGATCCACTATTTCGTCGTTGAGGGCCGAGTAGATGTTGTCGCAGGGCCACACCACCACCTTGAGGCTGTCGTGGGCTGCCTTGCGGTAGCTCTGGCTCTTGAAGGTGAGGGTGCAGAGCTTGTCCATCACGTTGATTTGCGGTGTTACCAACCAGTCGTCGCTTGTGCCCTCGGGGGTGTAGAGCGAGGTTGATGCTGCCGAATAGCCAGTGGTGGCGTTGTCGTCGCGCACGGGCACCCACGCATAGGCATTGCCTGCCGCATTGAAGTTGAAGCCCTGGCTTTCGGCATCGGGGGTATTGGTGTCGCCGTCGTAAAGCATCACGTTGCCCACACCGTTGTCAAAGTTCTCGCTGTAGAGTATGTTGCTGTCGTATGATATTTCGCGCTCGTAGGCACCACGCAGATTGAGGGTGTCGGCCTTGTTGGCCGATGCCGCATTGCCGGTGATGTCGGTCACCACGCCGGCAGGCAGCACAATCTGGTAGTCAACATCCTTGAGCAGGTTCTGCTGGGTGGCGGGATAAGCGTAAAGCTTTGAGCCGTCGGCACCGAGCAGCAGGCTGGCCACGGGGGTGCTGAGGCCCTTTTGGTAGAGCTGTGCGCGGGGAGAGTCGCCGGCAAGCTTTACCTCGGCATCGAAATTGAATGTCACGGGGCTGGTCGAGGCATCAATCTTGCCCAGTGCGCTGCCCTCCTTGGGCGATGTGGTCATTACCTCGAGCGGCACATTGGCGCGGCCGTTATAGGTGATGCGTATCTCGTCGTTGTAGCGTGTGGCGTCGCCCTTGATGCTGATGGCCTTGGCAGGAATTACGATTTCGTAGGGCATGCCATCGTTGGCCAGGTTGGCGTTGCGGAAACTGATGTTTACGCTGTAAGGGTCGGCGGCATCGGCTTGGAAACCGAAAGCCTTGGCCACGGTAGTGCCTCCGTCCACAATGTCGTGCACCTCAATCTTGTTGGCCTGCATGAGTGTCTGCACGGTGCGCGTAAAGGTGAGCTTCATGGTGGTGAGCTTGGCAAAGGTGCTGCCGGCAGCCGGGTTGGCTGTGTATGCGCTCAGCAGGTTGGTGGTGGCGGCAATGTTGGAGAAGGGTTCGGGCAGGGTGATGACATAGCTGTCGGCCGAGCCGGCAAGCACGCCGATGGTGCGCGAGTCGTCGCTGATGGCCACGGGGGTGCCCGAGTTGTCAAAGCCCAGTTTCTTCAGCACGTCGAAGTTGTAGTGCTGCTTCAAGCCCTGGGTAAAGTTTACCCAGTAGTTGCCCGAACGCACACCAAAGTCGCGGTAGGGATTGCCGTCGGGACCTGCGGCATACACCTCGCCATTGTTGTCAACGGCATAGCCGGCGTAGGCCTGGCTGTAGGTGTCGCTGTAGAAGGTGAACTCGTCCTTCTCTACATCGTACTTAAAGGGGCAGGTAAACTCGTCGGCGGCCTCAGCGGCGGAGCTGCTGCCGTTCTTGTCCAGATAGTAGGCCGAACCGGTCACATACTTGCCATTGTTGCTGAGCAATGCGCCCGATATGAAGAGCAGGTTGTTGGCCTTGGGTGTCCAGTCGTCGGTGTCGCTCTCGGTAAAGCCTATCACCTTGTAGCTCTGCTTGTCTACGTTGTACACATAGTAGAAGCAGCCGCCGGGATTGTCGCCCGAGGGCAGGTATGAGAACGACATGCAGCCGAGCACGGTCTTGCCATCGGCCGAGATGCTTACAAAGCGGTTCTGGCCCATGTTGGCGTGCGACATGTCCTTTTGTGGCAGATTGGCGGTGGCAATGGTGTCGCCGGTGGCAAGGTTCCACAGGGCGGGTTTTTCTTCGTACTCATTGTCGTTGGGGTAAACGGTACCCACGGCATAGCGGCCGTCGGGGGTGACCGAGCTGATGGTGCCACCCAGACCGTTGTACTTTACAAAGTGCCATGCCTTGCTGTCGACCGTGTAGTAGGCGGGCTTGCTGTTGAGCGCCCCCACCACCATGTTGCCGTCGTTGGTCACATCGAGTGCGGCACTCGACTTTACGGTGTCGGCCAGCAGCCCGTCGGTGAGCGACAGGCTCGCGGTGGTGCCAAGGTTTACCAGGCGTGCACCAATGCTGTACACGGTGGTTGACGCGCCGTCCTCGGCCTGTGCGCTAAAGGCGCCCCACTGGCCGTTGTCGGACATGGCGTTCATGATGGCGCCGTCCTCGTACTTGAAGGTCTTGTACGTAGGCTTGGCAGTCTGTGTTTGTGCGCATACCGGCACGGCAAGTGCTGCCCCGGCAAGGCACACGAATAAGATTTTCCTCATGTAATGAATTGAATTATTGTTTTTGTGTCGTTTGTTATCCTGGTGATTGTAACTCTTGATATAAAATGCTGATAATGCGTTTGTTACATGCTGCAAAATTACGAAATAATGGATATTCTGCCGCACAAAAGTGCGCATAAACTTGCTTTTAATATATCATTTTGTCACAAAACGCATATATATGCGCTATTTATGCAACATTGGTGATAGTTTGCTCACCTCGGGCATTTGTGCATGGCGCGTGGCGCAGCCCTGGTGTGTGGGTGGCATATCTGATTGATAACGCAAGCACTGATGGGGGTGGCGCAGGGCGGCGCAAGGCCGAAGGCTGGAGGATGAAATGGTTGCGGGAGACAGAAATTTTCGTTTATCCGACGAAAATCTCTGTCTCCCGCAACTGTTTTTCCTACCTCCCGTAACAGGTTTTTCGGTCAGCGGCGCACGCTTGACGGCACCACCTGCATAAGGCTTTATTACTCAAGTTTCGGATTTAGCAAGCGCGGGCTGAAGGCCCAATGTTCTTCATAGCCCAGGGCAAGCGAAGCGGCACCCTG
>OLZJ01000469.1_pt1 | contig 21859 bp, 17 predicted proteins | sample 1673951 | NCBI WGS metagenome assembly OLZJ01 (sample SAMEA103958135, study PRJEB25191) | human gut metagenome
CACTAAAAACGCCCCAAAATACTTTGGAGCGAATCTTGAGCTGCCTAGCACACTGCCCTATGTAATCTTATAGCGTATCTAGACCCCAACTATTTTTATATAGTCCATAAAACAGAAGAAACAAAAGTTCAATCAAAACCCATTCATACGACAACTACTTTTTTAAAGAACGCGTTAAAACCCGTTGGTCAAACCCTGTATATTTATGGTGGAGGTTGGAACGAAGCACAAACAGGTTCCGGAACTGAAGCGTTAACTTTGGGCTTATCTAAGGAATGGAAATCCTTCTATGATACACAAGATAGTACATATAATTATGAAAACTATATGTATGAAATCCATAAAGGTCTTGATTGTTCAGGCTATGTCGGTTGGACTATCTACAATACTCTAGAAACCAAATCCAATCATGGCAATGGCTATGTATTAAAGGCTGAAGAAATGACAAAAACATATGCGAACATGAAGTTAGGAAGCTACAAAGATTCCATTCAAAACGCAAAACCAGGTGATATTGTCTCTATGGCGAATGCTCATGTTTATATTGTACTTTGTGTATGTGAGGATGGCAGTTTATTGATTGCTCACTCTAGTCCTCCAGGTGTTAAAATTTCAGGTACATATGACCAAAATGGAAATTCAAATTCACAAGCTGTCGGATATGCACAAAAAATCATGGAAACGTATTATCCAGACTGGTACAGTCGTTATCCAAATTGCACTGTCGATTCTAGTTTTACTGAACCAAGTAATGTATCTTTATTTCACTGGAATTCAAAAACATTAAAAGATGTCGATAAATTGAATTCTATGACGGTTCATCAAATCATTCAAACTTTATTTCAATAGGGAGGTCAACATGGAAAAAGATTGGAAATTATTTAAAAAGAAATTGGGTGGCTGGCAAGAAGCCTATATGGATAGATTGATTGAAGAATATAAGGACATACTAAATTCAGATGCATCATCTTTTGATAAATATTGTACTCTTCGTAAGAAAATTTATGATGATTATAAAAGTCCTGGCGTTTTGGCAAGAGATGTTTCTCGTTCAAATATGTTTATCATTTTGTTAGGATTATTGCGTGATGAAGCCATCACTATGGATGATTTAGATGGATTTAGTGATGAACTTAAAGAAGATCTTCAACAATTACTCAAATGAAAAAGCCGAAAAATCGGCTTTTTTCATTTAGTCTTCTTTTTTACCAGCTAACTCTTTTAATGCTTTTAAAGAATCCACTTTCTTAGAATATAAAGTCAATGGAGCAGAGCTTGTATCACCAATCGCTGTTAAATCATATCCTTGTGCTTCACATTCATTTTTCAAATATGCTTTGTGTTGGAACGAGTTCAAATCAATTTCGCCATTATTTAAAGCCTCATTTGGTAAGTTATATGCATCAAATACAACTACATCTAAATAGATTCCAGAATTTTCATCGTCTAATACTTTTTGCACCGCTCTAAATGTATCGGCAGAACCACAAGTACCAATCTTAATAACTTTCTTTCCATCTGAACTTGATTGATATCCTTCAATATCGCTCACAAAATTTTTATCGACTGTATAATCTTTATCATATTCAAATGCAGGAACGCTTGCTCCTTTATTCTTTTCTAGAATATATTCAGCCACTAACTGACTTTGGTATGCCTTTACTACTTTTTGATAATCCTCATTATCTTTGTCGGCAGTACGCGCAACAATCACATTAATAAATGGATTATCACTTCCTACTTCTTGTACTTCCGTAATTAAACCATCCTTTTTAGGTTTTAATCCAGCTGGAATCGCATATGTTCCATTGATTGTGGCTGCTCCAAAATCATCCAAAGTCGAAACTAATGTATTGGCTTGTGTAGGAACAATTTCAATATTGTATTTATACTTAGTGACATCCTTCAATTCTGGAGTCCATCCAGCCTTGTCATCCACTTCAATCAAGCCAGCTTTTTCTAGAAGCAATAACCCTCTTCCACCATTTGTGGCATCGCTTGGAATACCAATTTTTACAGGTTCACTTGATGACTTTGATGAACATCCTGTAAGTAATGTTGTAGCTACTAAGCCTGCTGTTAAAAATGTTTTAAATAATTTATTTGTCTTCATAATCCTTTTCTCCCTCTTTTATTTATGAAATAATTCTTTATTCGTTGTTGCTTTTGACAATGTATTTCCCAATAATTGAATCAACGAAACAATGATCAATAATAAGATCACACATAAATTCACAACATCTTGATAATGTAAGTTTTGTCCATAATTAATTGCGAACGAACCAATTCCACCAGCACCAACTGCACCTGCAGAAGTTGTTAATCCAATCAATGAAATAGCCGTAATGGTTGTTACACGAATCAAATCCGGTAACGCCTCATGCAGATAAACACGAAAGATAATTCCTAGTGTTGAGCTTCCCATGCTTCTTGCGGCCTCTATCTTTCCTGGATTTACATCTGCTAATGCCGTTTCAACTTGTCTTGTATAGAATGGAACCGCTCCAAATACTAATGGAACGATTGCTCCTTTAACGCCAATGGAAGTTCCTGCAATACTTCGTGTGAATGGAATCAAGAAAATCAACAGGATGATAAATGGTACGGCTCTAAACACATTCGTGATAACTTCTAGAATAAAATGAATAATCCGATTTGGCTTAATCCCATCTGTCTTTGTTACAATCAATGAAATTCCAAAAGCACCTCCAATTAGTAATGTAATCAAGCCTGCGATGAAAAACATTTGATAAGTTGCAGTCAATGCTGTTAAAAATATATCCCAGTAATTGGCAACGTTTGGAAAAAAATCCGCTATAAATTTAGGCATGATGAATCACCTCCACTTTTACATTAGATTCATGTAGAAAATCTATGGCACGCTGTACATTTTCTTTAGTCCCTTCAATTGAAGCAATAATGCCTCCCAAGGCATCCGCATTAACGACATCTACATTGGCCAACATGATATTTACATCCACATTATATTCACGAGATATTTTTGAAATGGTTGCACTACCAACACTATCTCTAGTGAATGTAAGTTTAACTAATTTACAATCCGTAGGAATAATAGTCTTATTCTCAATCAACTTCGTAATATTCGATAATGCAGAAGACGAGTTGATAAATTTTTTGGTAATCTCTTCTTTAGGATTGGCGAAGATATCATATACATCTCCTTCTTCAACAACCTTACCATTCTCCATAACTGCCACACGATTTGCGATAGATTTAATCACACTCATTTCATGTGTGATCAAGATAATTGTTATTCCTAATCTTTTATTTAAATCCCTCAATAACTTTAGAATGGATTCTGTCGCATCTGGATCTAAGGCAGAAGTTGCTTCATCAGAAAGTAACACCTTAGGATTGTTTGATAAGGCTCTTGCGATGGCTACACGCTGTTTTTGTCCACCCGATAATTGTGATGGATACACGTATTTTTTATCTGCCAAATCTACAAGATCTAATAATTCATCCACACGAGTCTCAATTTCTTTCTTTGATAACCCAGTATATTTTAATGGGTACGCCACATTATCAAATACAGTGCTTCGATCTAATAAATTAAAATGTTGAAAGATCATTCCTATGGATCGTCTTAACTCTCTTAATTTCTTTTGACTTATATCTAAACTTCCTTGATTTGCACTTACTTTTCCAAATCCTTCAATTTCAATACTTCCAGAATCTGGAATCTCTAAAAAGTTCAAGCATCGAACCAAAGTACTTTTACCAGCACCAGAATATCCAATCACCCCATAGATTTGCCCACTTTCAATATGTAGTGAAACATCATCTACGGCATGTACGTCTGCATTCTTTAAATGATAGGTTTTATCCAAATGTTCTATATTAATCATTTATAACACTCCAATCTAACAAAAAAAGCCGAGGACTTTTCCCCGGCAATCGCACACTTAAACAAGCGACAAACGAATTGAAAACCGGGTCACATTTTTTAACATATACATTTGCATCATTGACATCATCATTGTTTTCATTTTCGTTTCCTCCTTGCATGTTTGTATTCTACAAGAAGGTTATGTTATTGTCTAATTGTTAAATTTTTTAAGCAGTTATAAAAATTATTTATTACTAAAATAATCCTTCATCGTTTGAATATACGTACTACCAATCTCACTCAACACTGTATTTTTCCTTGTGATATACCCAATTTCCATCATAGAATTGGGATTCTCTACATTCGCTTCATAAGGCACAACTACATAGTCATCCCCATTCAAATCACGACTAATAATTCCAGAACATAAAGTATATCCATTCAGTCCTCTCATTAAATTCAGCATCGTAGCACGATCATTCACTTGAATCTTTCTTGGAAATTCATTTTCAACCAATATCTCCTCTGCCGTATACATCGAAGGATTATCACCTTGATCAAAAGTCATATTTGGATATGGCAATAATTCTTCATATGTAATTGATTTTTTCTTGGCAAGAGGATGCCTCTTATACAAATACACAAAGGCATCGCAATCCGCTAATTTATGAAATTCTAAATTCCATTCATCAAATTGTTTCATCATAAAACGACGATTATAGTTGGATAAATATAAGATTCCTATCTCACTTAAAGAATTACCTACATCCCCAATAACATGCATCGTCTTTGTTTCACTGATTGCGAAATCATATTTAGAAGTTCCATATTTCTTTACAGTATCCACAAACGCTTTTGTCGCAAAAGAATAGTGTTGACATGATACGCGAAACTTATTTCTTCGTAAACTTACATCTTCATAACGATTCTTTAATAATTCATATTGTTGGTACAACTGTCTTGCGTATGTTAAAAACTCTTGTCCTTGTTGCGTCACAGTGACTCCATGACTTGTACGATTAAAGATTTGAATATCTAGTTCTTTTTCAAGTGAATGAATGGCAGACGTTAAAGTAGGCTGAGACACAAAAAGCTTTTCAGCCGCCTTATTCATAGATTTCTCATCTGACACCGTTAATACATAAAGCAATTGTTGAAGCGTCATTTTCAGTCTCCTTTATTTATATAATTTTAATGAATATTTGTTGATTTTCAAGATTCCATAAAATAAAAGAGCTTGAAAAGCCCTTTAAACGTTAAAAGATTAATTTTCCTTTTGATGTTCTACATGCCAAGCATGATCCTCTTTCACTTTCGCAAGTTCTTCTGGATTTTCAAATAATTCGAGTGCCGTAAAAGCCAATGCTTTTGCCCCTTTTACAATCGCATCCATTGCCTTTTGACTACATGAAGCATTGACCATATCTTGACTATGTCCTGCAATCTTTACATCTGTAATACTAATATGAGGCTGAATCGTAGGTACAACCTGACTAATGTTACCCACATCACTACTTCCTGGCATTACCACATCTTCTACATATTTTACAGTATTGCCAAGTTCCGTAATGTATTTTTCATAGATCGCATCTAAAGAAGGTGTTAAAACCATATTTTCTACGAGATTCTGATACAATTTCATGCTTGAAGTACAACCCGTCTGTAAAGCGGAACCCTTCACAATATTCTCTACTTTTTCATATAACTCATGCAACGTATCAATATCGGCAGCACGAATATAATATTTGGCCTTTGTGTATTCTGGAATAACATTAGGAGCTGTTCCCCCCTCAACAATCACACCATGAATACGTATGCGATCTGTGAGTTGTTGTCGTAAAACACCAATGGCTGCATATGTTAAGATCTGCGCATCCAATGCATTGATTCCATCTTGAGGACATCCTGCTGCGTGCGCCGGTTTTCCCCAAAATTCAATATCTACAGGTGCACATGCATAATTACGCGTACTTAATCCATCTTCTGGACCTGAACCTGGATGCACGCATAGGGCAAAATCCACATCTTTTAAATATCCCTTCTTCACAAAAGAACCTTTGGCACTTCCATTTTGTCCACCCTCTTCTCCAGGCGTACCATATACACGTACTTCTCCACCAATTTGATCCACGACACTTTTTAAAGCAGCACCCGCAAGAGAAGAAGTAGCACCAAACACATTATGTCCACATCCATGGCCTAAACCTGCAAGAGCATCATATTCTGCTAGAAAAACAACCGTAGGACCTGGTTTATTACTTTTGTAGGTTGCCACAAAGCCTGTACGATGTCCTGCCGCTGGTAATTCAATCTCAAAGCCTTCTTTTTTTAATTGTTCACTCAAGGTTTGAGAAGCAAAATATTCAAAGTCACTAACTTCTGGCTTGGCATGAATAGCCAAAGAAATATCTTGATAGGTTTTTGCGTTTGTATCTATAAATTGAGAAATTTGATTCTTTAATTCTGACATAAAATAGTTCCTCCTAAAAGTTGAGTCTATTGTACAAAGAACAAGTGCTATATTCAAATTCTATTTATTTATATCTAGTTATAAATTATTTTTATATTTTAAGCAAAAAGAAAAACGGCATAGCCGCTTATTCTTTCGTTAGATCCTCACCAAAATACTTGATAGAAATCTTAGATAAAGTTCCATCTTCTTTTAGTTCTTTTAAAGCCTTATTTACAGCTTTCTTTAAAGAGGCATTATCATCCCCTTTTACCATTGGGATGGCATAGGGCGTAGATTCTTTGGATTGATCAACAATTTTAAATGAACTATCCTTTGTCGTCTGAAGATAATCATTGATAGAAGTAGCTGCATTGATTGTCGCATCCACACCACCACTCTTCACAAGATCCATACATTTCGTTAAATCATCTACGCCTTTTACAGTAGCCCCATAGTCTTCACCCAATTCCATATAAGTAGATCCAATCGAATTGGCAGTTGTCTTTCCTTTTAAATCATCAAACGAAGTAATTGTCGTATTATCATTACGAACAACTAAGACTGTGTGATCGTACGCATAAGGTGTAGAAAAATCAAATTTCTTTTCTCTTTCCTTTGTGATATCGACACCATTAATAACTAAATCATACGTACCCGTTGATAATCCAGTTAATAACCCATCCCATTTGCCTTCCACAATATTGGCTTTTACACCTAATTTCTTGGCAATATTCTTAGCGACTTCCACATCAACACCCATCAATTTATCATCCTTATCATGATAAGAGAATGGTTGCCAATCTCCTTCTAAACCAATTGTGATTTCACCTTTATCTTGAATCGTAGCTAAATGATCCTTACTAGATCCACATCCTGCTAAAGTAAATGTCATAACTGCACTTAATAAACCTGCTAACAATTTTTTCATCTTAACCTATCATTCCTTTCCGCTTTGCTTCAAGGCACACATTGGAATTAAAATGTGCAATGAGCTTTGCTTTTATTTTTTATCTTTTATTTGTTACCATGTTCTTGAAGTTAGAAGTACACTACAGAGCACGGTGAGGTGAGTTGCAGACTTCTGCATCTCGTTCAGATTACATTTCCTCTTTCCTTAAAAAATCTTTTGTTCGTTCTTGTTTCGGATTTTCAAAGAAATTCTTTGAACTGCCCTCTTCAACAATTTTCCCTTTTTCCATTAAAATCACATGACTAGAAACATTCTTCGCGAAAGTCATCTCATGCGTGACCACAACCATAGTCATTCCTTCATTAGCCAGTGTTTTCATAACACTTAAAACTTCTTGAATCAACTCTGGATCAAGAGCTGAAGTCGGTTCATCAAAATAAATTATGTCTGGATTTGTGGCTAACGCTCTTGCGATTGCAACACGCTGTTGTTGTCCACCCGATAATTGTGAAGGATAATGATTGGCCCAATCTTGCATTCCTACTTTTTCAAGCATCTGCATACCAATCGCATTGGCCTCTTCTTTAGAAATATTTCGCGCTACAGTAAGACCTAATGTGACATTTTGTAGGGCTGTCTTATTCGCAAATAAATTGTAATTTTGAAATACAAATCCCGTATGCTTTCTAAGATCTGAAATTTCCTTCTTTGATGTATTTGATAAATCATAAGATTTTCCATTAAAAATCATAGTCCCTGCATCAGCTGTCTCTAAATAATTAATACAACGAAGTAAAGTTGTCTTACCTGATCCTGAAGGACCTAATATCGCAATGACATCGCCTTTATTGACCGTAAGATCCATTCCATTCAAAACATTTAAATTTCCAAATGATTTATGAATATCTTTAATTTCTAATAAAGCCATACTCTATCTCCCTGCCTGATAATAATTCAGCTTCTTTTCGCCCCAAGCTTGCAGCCAAGTTAAAACTGTACAGAAAATCAAATAAACTAAAGCCACTTCTATGTATAACTGCATAAACTGATAAGTTCTTCCGGCAATTCTTTCTGTCTGCATAAACATTTCTGTAACTGTAATATTCGCAGCTAAAGACGTATCTTTTACAAGTGAAATCAAGTTATTAAACAATGATGGAAATGCACTTCGAAAAGCTTGCGGTAAAATAATATGCATCATAATCTGCATATAGCTCATTCCTACACATAGCCCGGCTTCCATTTGTCCTTGTGGTACACTTTCAATCGATCCGCGAATAGTTTCTGCACAATAAGCGCCTGTATTTAATGAGAATACGATAATAGCGGCCGTAATAGCTGAAATACGTACTCCAATCGATTGCATTCCAAAATACATAATAAATAATTGTACAAGCATAGGTGTTCCTCTAAATATCCAAATATAGAATTGAACAACATACTTCATAACCGGAACTTTCGCATATTGTATCAAGGCACAAAAAATGGCCAATATCATAGCTAGAACAAAAGAAATGACTGCCAAAGGTAATGTCATTACAATTCCCGAAATAAATATCTTTGGGAATGATTCTAAAAACAATTCCATACTTTCCCTCCCTAAAATCTTTATACTATTCTACACCCTAAAGTGAACTTTAGGTCAACTAAATCAATCCAAACGATTTTAATATCGTTAACCAGAATGTAATACTGAAAGCACTAAGCAATGTTGTCAGCATCACAACACTTGATGTTAAAACACCTTTATGCCCCATACTTTTAGCCATCACAAAACCAGATACGGTTGTACTTGAACCGCACATAATCAAAATGGCAACTAAAGCTTGATTTCTAAATCCCAATAAAGCTGCAATTGGTAAGAAGATGGCACAAAAGCCAATCAACTTCATAAATGTACAAAATAAAGATGGTTTCAATTCTCCTTTTGCCTGATTAAAATCAAAAGTGGCTCCCATCGCCATTAAACCTAGTGGTGTTGCCGTACTTGCGATCATAGAAATTGTTTTATTGATGACTCGTGGCAGTTTAAACGGTAATATACTAACAAGTACACCTATCACAATGCCTAGAATCAGAGGATTCTTTAAAATTCCAATGAATGTTTTCTTATAATCAACCTTCGATTGTTCAGCCTTAAAGAAAGATAGAATCACAACGGATACTACGTTATAAACAAATACCACACTCATCAACATCAATGGTGCAACACCTACATCTGGATAAATATTCGATGTTAATGCAAGTCCTAATAAGGCAGCACTACTTCTGTAACAAGCTTGAATAAATTCACCTTGAATCGCTTTATCTTTTAAACGTAATGAAAATAATATCGATAATAGAATACTAATTAGAGTAGATACAACACAAAATACGACAAACTTTGTATCCCAAAGATCTTTAAAATTAGATTTAGACACATCAACAAACAACAATAGTGGTAATGATACTTTAAAGACAAATGAATTCAATTTTGATGCCAATGTATCATCTAAAATATTCATTTTATTTAAGAAATAACCGACAACCATCAATAGAAAGATGGGAATCGTTGCATTTAAGCTAAATAATAAATTTTCCACAAAATCCCTCCAAAACTTTCTTAAAATTTTAGCACAAATATTGGATAATATGCACTAAAACACTTATATGTGACATTATTATCAATTTGTAACTTGTATGTAAGCGCTTGAACTCGTAAAATGAAATTAACAAGTATACAAGGAGGAAATAATACTTATGGCAAATCGTTTTATTTTAAATGAAACAAGTTATCATGGTGCTGGAGCCATCAAAGAAGTGGTTACAGAAATTAAAGCACGTGGATTAAAGAAAGGTTTAGTTGTTACAGATAAAGACTTGATCAAATTTGGTGTAGCTACTAAAGTTACAGACTTATTAGATGAAGCTGGACTTCCTTATGAAATTTATGATGAAGTTAAGGCAAACCCAACTGTTGAACAAGTTAAAAATGGTGTACAGGCAGCTAAAGATGCTGGTGCTGACTATTTGATCGCTATTGGTGGTGGAAGCCCACAAGATACTTGTAAAGGTATTGGAATTATCTTGGCTAACCCTGAATTTGAAGATGTAGTTAGCTTGGAAGGTGTTGCTCCAACTAAAAACAAATCAATTCCAGTTATCGCAATCGCTACTACAGCAGGTACAGCAGCCGAAACTACAATCAACTATGTAATTACAGATACTGAAAAGAAAAGAAAATTCGTTTGTGTAGATGCTCACGATATTCCTGTTGTTGCGATTATCGATCCAGAAATGATGTCAAGTATGCCAAAAGGTTTAACAGCAAGTACGGGACTTGACGCATTAACTCACGCTATTGAAGGATATACAACTTTAGCCGCTTGGGAACTTGCTGATACATTAAACTTAAAAGCTATTGAAATCATTTCAAGAAGCTTACGTGCAGCATGTGCTAACGATCCAAAAGGACGTGAAGACATGGCTTTAGGACAATATATGACAGGTATGGCATTCTCTAACGTTGGTTTAGGTGTTGACCATGGTATGGCTCACCCATTAAGTGCATTCTATGGAATCCCTCATGGTGTAGCTTGTGCTACATTACTTCCATATGTTATGGAATTCAACAAAGATTACACAGGTGAAAAATTTAGAGAAATCGCTCGTGTAATGGGAGTTGAAGGTGTTGATGAAATGTCTCAAGAAGAATATCGTCAAGCAGCTATCGATGCCGTTATTCAATTAAGTAAAGATTGCGGAATTGCTCAAAGCTTAAAAGAAATCGGTGTTAAGGAAGAAGATTTACCAACATTAACAGATTCAGCTATGGCTGACGTATGTACAGGCGGTAACCCTCGTCCATGTACTAAAGAATTGATCTTCGACTTATATAAATACGCATTTAACGGAAGAGACTAATTTTATATTGAAAGGCAAATTCTTGCCTTTCTTTTTTTGTGCAGAAAGTAAAAAGAAATAAACAATATGTTCGGAGCAGCATAGAGCCTATGTTCATCGTATGTGAGGAGTTCTGTTCACAATTCTTTCCTTTAGACAAAACATTTACGAGTATGATTAGTTTATAGTCGTGTTTTGTACACGTTAGAATAGAAGAAAGGTAATAGTGTTTTGTTTATGCAGAGAGTTCTCTTGTGCTAAGAGTTTTGTACAAAGCGAATAAAACCTCTTTTATACAAAAAAAATGTTAGACATAATATCATCTAACACTTTCAAAAACAATACTAGCGGTTTTCTGCTGGCTGTCAGCCGCGATACCCTACAGAGTATCTGTGAAACGTGGTTGGAACTTTTAAGTCTCCAACCTAGACTCATCTTTTCTCCCCGATGCGGGCGCAATATCCTACAGAATATCTAAATGTCTTGGACATTTTACCCTGCTCCAAGTGCAGTACAGCTTTTACGTGCCACCACACGGTACTCTCTGTACACCCATATTATACAATAATCGAAAGTCACAGCAAAGTCTTCTGATTCAAATAATTTTGATATTCTTCGTCAAAGTCAAAGCTTGCTGAGAACTTCTTCCCTATGAGAAAGTCAGAACATCTACCATCTCTATCACTTACTAAAGTTTCATCATCTACATCTTTTTGTACATATTCAGCTTCAAACATGAGATCGTAAAGCACTGAATATCGTTCGACAATAGCACACTCGATTGGCATAGAAGTTAATGTTGTATTCGTTTCTTCTATGGAATCTGGCATAGTCAAAGCATAGTTGTTTAGCTTAGAAAGTTCATTCAACACAAAGACATATTCTTCCTTTGTAATGTACATTTCCAGAGTGTCATCATGCAAAGCTGTATGCATGTTTGGAAAGATTTCTAGCAACAGATTTTGCACTATCTTTGCATCAAGAATACTAGGATATAATTCAAAGCAGTTTACGGTTTTCATGATTCGTTCACCTCCCTTCCATGCATATTATAATGAGTGGAAGTTGTCTTGTACTCGACCAGAATGACAAGAACGGTCGGTGAAAACGAAAAAGTTTAAGCGAAGGCATGAAAAAAGCAGGACGAACCTGCTTTGATTGTTTAATCCCTATTTTACGACTGAGTAATTGACTTGAGATAAGTCGATAACGAAAGCTGGGCGAACATCAAGCTTAGAGCGCGCTCCTTGGTTATACAAGCTGCCGATGTAAGCAGTTAAATACTCCACACCGTTGGCACTACCCTGATAACTATCTCTTGTCCAGATGTCAATACCGTTCAAAAACATTTTAACCTTATCTGGATTTTTTAAATCTACGACTTTTCCAATCTCACTTACACTAGGCAGGAACGCATGGCGACTGATGGTATTGTATACCTGACCATTTGGCCCTGTTTCCTGTTTTGAATCTGGGTCAGTATCAATTGCGTATGAAGCCTGCTTAATATTTGTAGTTTGAATAGCCGCCTTCATTGTAGAAGATAAACCGTTGTACCATTCATTTTCTAAGTAGTTGTCGATTCTACTGCCTTCATAAATGCTTAGTTGGTCATCACGATCACCTGGGTGGAAAGCTCTTTTCCCGATACTATCTGCTGTCATAACCAAGGCTTGATTGTTTTCGCGTTCTTCCAGAACAACATATTTTGTACCTTCGATATCTAACGTTTTAAGCTCCGATGGAGTTGTTACAGTTCCTCCTGAGCTCTCGGTTCCACCTGTACTGCCTGTTCCACTGCTTGTAGAACCACCAGGAGTCGTTCCACCATTCTTGTCACCTACGCTTGCATTATAGATAACTCGTCCAGTGTATTGTCCAGCAACCTCAGCAGATTTCTTAGTTGTGTTCAACTTAAAATTCATATTCTGAGTTGCCGTATTGGTACCTGCTGGTACAGATAAGACATTTCCATTCACCCCCACAGTGCCGTTATCGTCTGAAACGTCATAGTTTAATACTTCGCTTCCTCCGTTATCTATAGTAAAGGCATCATTTGCTCCTGAACCCTTGACTGAAATGTTCAGGTATTTGCCTTCAGGAATGACGTTCTTCAAAACCTTGACCTGATTACCTGTGCGATCAACGGTTTTGTTTGGTCCTGCATCAGCTCCAAAGTCGATTGAACTATGGATAATCCAGTCATAGCTTGGTGAAACTTGATAATTCAAAGTTGTTGATTTGTCGCCTGATTCGGCAGCAAATACAGATGTAGTACTGGTCATCATCATCAAAGCGGAAAGCCCAGCTGCTACAATCTTTTTAGTTTTTGTAAAATTCATGTATATATGCTCCTTTTCTTGTTACACTTATACAGTTAACCAGAAAACAAAAGCAGTGGTTATAAACGCACACAAGATTAGATTTGTGACTTTTTGTCATCGGGAACAGTCAAGTTTGGAATAGCGTAGAGACTATGTTCATCGTATGTGAGGAATTTTGTCCATGATTCTTTCCTTAGACAAAACATTTACGATTATAATTGGTTCATAGTTGTGTTTTGTACAAAGCAAAGAAATTCAAGCAAAGAAAAAGTAGGATTAATTCCTACTTTTTTAATCTTTTGCCTAGAATAACAATCATTCCTAAACTACACAATGCAAGAACAATCCAAGTCATTTTTTTCATTTGAACCCCCGTATTTGTATCTTCTGGAGGATTCTTCTCACTTGGTTTTTCTGGAACAGAAGGAGGCACATTATTTGTAAGCCATGTCACCTTTGGCTCCACCTTTACATCATATACGAGATATCCATCTATGTCGGATGGAACGCTTACTAAGAATGGTGCGGATTCAAATGTATCATTTCCATTCTTTACAGAACCAATCTGAGCAATCAAATACATACCTTCATTTAAATTACTAAATACAGTATGCCCAGTACTATCTGTAAGCTGTTGATTCCCAGAAACACCTTTTTTTCTAGCATATTCCAATAACTGTTTAGCCTGTTTATTTCTAGCTTCTGCACTCGTATCATTTAATGAAATACCACAATCAACAAATGAAGATTGCCATGCCCAATTTCCATTTTCTACATATTGAATAGGTATAATTTCAAACTTAGCTCCAGACAAGATAATTTCTTCCTGATTATCTGTTCTTCCTTTATAGTCAATATCAATACTTCCCGTTCTACTGTCCGCATGAACTTGAATAAGAGAGACAAACAACAAGCTAATAAGGAGTAGAAAGAGCGAATATGTTTTTAATTGTTTAATCACTTTTTCTTCCTCCTTCTCTTATCATACAAACTATATAGCATAACTATAATCAATCCTATAAAAATAATTCCAATTGTTACAATCAATACCTTTGTAGTAAATGATAGTTCTATACCTGTACTAGTGTTTTTCTCAATCTTTACAGCTTCCTTATACGGAATACGATGTCCTCGTACCAAGAGTCTATGCGTATTGATTGCGTATGGAGTACAAGTTACTAATGTCGCATAATCTTGTCCAGGAACAATGGATAACGCTTCTGTTTCTTCTGGTAATACAGTAAGTATTTGATCCACTTTATATGCCAATGTCTCATCTAAGACTTTGATGTAGAACACGTCCCCTTTAACAAGCTTATCCATATTCGTAAATAATGTTTTTGTAGGCAAACCTCTATGACCGGTTAATACCGTATGTGTACTTTCTCCACCAACAGGAAGAGAAGTTCCCCAGAAATGACCAACACCAGCCTGCAATACAGATTCAGAAGTTCCATGATAGATAGGAATCTCCACTTTAATCTTAGGAATACGAATATAGCCCATCATGCCAGATCCATCTATATTTAATAAGCTTTCATATCGAGCATCCAAACTTTTTTCACCCTGAGAAAAAGGATCAATCAAATCAATATTACTTAACATTTCCTTATTGTATGCACGTGCATCTTCAAGCATCTTTTCTTTTTCTGCATTACTTAAACGAACGCTTTCTGCATCATAATTCGATACAACCTTAGAACCATTCTTTTCATTTACATAACTACTGACTGTAGGATATAACAACACGGCGAATGCAACGACAAGCACAAGCAATCGAATTATATCCTTTATAGTCATTTTTCTTTTCTTATTACTCTTCATTGCATTTCCCCTATCGTTATATGGGAATCGCGGTCATCTAAAAGACAACCGCACCCCATTAATTAACAAGCTTTTCTTTTATCACGAATGAAGCTTACAACAACTCCAAACACTAATAGAATAGCTACACCAGCAAACACGATCACACCTGTTCCACCTGTTGATGGTAATATTGATCCTGTACTGTTCTCAATGTCGATAATTTTATCTTTTTCTACAGTCTCATCCTTAGAAATAGTCCAGTTACTTTCATCTCCATCTGTACTCTTAGCAATTGTAACCTTAATTGGATCTGTTAATTTATTAAATCCAGCTGGAGCTTCAGTTTCCTTTAACCAGTAATTTCCTGCAGCCAAACCATTTAAGTGAAGGTTATAGTCTTTTCCATCAATACTTGCAACTGATTCAAATACTGTATTTGTTGATTTAGGGTCAACTACATAGTTACCATCGCTTCCTGAAACTTTAATTGCATTTTCACCTGCTTTTGCGTCTGCTTCATTTTTATAAAGTTCAAATTTAGCTCCTGATAACATTTCTGTTGAACCTTTTTTAAACTTTTTAATATCTAATGGATATGTAGGAGTTTTAGCTTCACTAGGTGTAGTAGTTGTTGTATCATCTGGATTATTACCATATTCTAATGTCGCGTTATTCTTTTCTGTTACAACGGCATTTGCGTTTACTTTTGCGTAATAAATAACAGTGAATTCTTTTCCTTTGTTGGTTTGGTTAGCTCTTACCCATGCAGATAAGTCTAAACTCATTTTTTTGTTGTTTGCAGTATCAAGACTAGCTGTTGCAGGTGCTGTACTTGCATCAGTAGCACCTTTTAATGCTACTTCTACATTAACTGTTGTAGCACCTGCTTCAAGAGCTGTTCCATTTGCATCATTCACAAAATCTAAACCTTTTGTCAATTCATCGTGAATCTTATATACGTATTCAGAATATCCTGTAGTATCTGGAATAGAACCTGTAACTGTATATTTAACTACTTGTCCAATTGACACAGTATCTTTATCAGCAGTTTTAGTGATGCTAGGAGCTTCTGTTTTTAAGTTAACAGTATTTGTATCTTTATCAACTGTAACTAAAGATGATTGAATTTCTTTTCCACCAGTAACATAAACTAAATAATAACCTGCGTCTAATCCTGTAAATTCATAAGATGTTTTACTTTCTGTGATTTTACCAGAAGTTTTTGTTACTCCTAACTTATCTGTTAAAGCTTTTGCAGTAAATTTGTTTGCGAAATTTTGTACTTGATTTTCAGGCTCAGCCTTTAAATCAGCTACAGCTTGTACAATTTGTTCATTTGTAGAATTTTCTTGAATGTTTAATACACTTGCTAAAGCACCTTTATAAGTATCATTTACTGTATAAGCATAGTTTGTAGTTTCACCACTTTTTGATTCTGTAACATCAAACAATTTATATAGATTAATTGTCTGACCATTCAAATCTTGATCACCTTTTGTAGTGACAGTTAATGTACAACTTCCTGCAGCATATGCTGTAACTGTCATAGTCATCATCATGATGGCTGTCAGCATGGCTGCTGCTAATTTTTTGATTCTTTTCATTTCCGATGTTCTCCTTTTCTCTGAATCGAATTTTTATAGCTTTTCTGCAAGCTGATTTTTCTTGTTTCTTTTTTTGCCAGTAACAAGATAAATCGCTAAAAGCAGAAGACCTATCAAATAAATTAAGTATCTTCCGTTACCACCTGTATCAGGTAATCCTGGGAAGTGTTTGTTGGTTATAGTAAACGTAAATCCATCTTTCGATTTTTCTATCGTTGTTGTATAACCATCAATCTTCGTTTCTGTAACGGAGTATGTGTAATAACAAATCTTATCACCATCTTTTATATAAGCTGGTAATCCTTTAATTACTTTCTTCCATGTTGATTTGCTATTACCTTCTATAACGCAATTCTCAAAACTTGGAACGATCTCAGTATATTCTTTGTTATCTGCACCTGTCCAAGTACGAGAAATTGTTACCGTAATACTATTTGGTCTTAACTTGCTAAAGTCATTCAAGTCTTTCCAAACCTTGTTAATTGTTAATTTAATATTCTTATCACAAGGGTCCTGTGACTCTGAAGGTTCAGGCGTGTCACTTTCTCCTGTATTTAAATCTGTTTTTGTATCTGACATTAATACAGCTTTTGCTTCAGATTCATATGCATTTAAGTCGACCTTAGCCGATCCATTTGAATCCGTAATCTGAGCATTTTGTAGATCGTCATAACGCTTAACTGTATTCATATGTCCTAATGTATAGATGTCCCAACCTGTTGAAGCATCCTTTGAATACTCCATATTCAATTTTGTTGTATTCTTTTTAATTTCATCTAATGCCTTATCTAATTTTCTATAGATACGATAGTTGTTGCTTACTCCCTCAACTTTTTCCTGTGTATTAAATTCATACACTGAATTCAAGTCACTCTGTCCACTAAATGGACCAACCAAATTTGAAGTACCACGAACAACATCACATAAATACATATCATTATTCTTTAAAAGGCCTTCATCATTGAATCCTACAAAGCCTCCGCTTCGTCCATCTTTTGCAGTGCCATCCTTGTTATTGTCGGCACCACCTGCATAGACATCATAACCGGAACTGATTCCATAAACCTTACTATCAGTAATCTTTGTACGATTTGCCTTGATTAGATTTACACTAATGTTAGATTTTGCATCATTATCATTTAAAAGACCATTTTCATCACATTGAAGTTTAATAGATGAATCTCCGATTGTTATGATTGCAAGATCTGTTTGTTGATCATTATCTTTCGATTTTTTTGACAACCCTACTGAAATATCTAATCCTAGTATATTTACATGAATTAATTTTCCATCATATAATGCATCCACTTTGATAAGCCCAAGATTGATTTTTATCAGATTAGAATCTTGAATCTTATCCAAATACAATTCTTTTACAAGTTTATTAACTACCACAAATAAAACGTTTGCAGGTCCCGAATCCAATTTGACATCTGCTAGATACGCATAGCTTGTTCTTCCCGCAAATCCTCCGGCTGTACCATCGGATGTAACTTGTTTTAAACCAATGGATGCATCTTCTGCTCCTGATGTACAGTTTGATATTCTTGCAAGATTTGCATAACCAATAAATCCACCAGCAATCTGCTCTTCTCCACGAGTACTTTGAACAGTATAACCACCATTGATTCCTGTAACTGTAGAATCGTCAATATGAGACCCAAAGATATCCATAACACCAAGAGCTCCACCAAGAAGCTGTCCAGTATTGTTTCCAAGAACATCAATCTTATCTGCTCCAACAACTCCACTCTTACCAGAATATCCAACAAAGCCACCTACACTGTTTAAACCTCGAACATTACTTAAGTTCGTTACTGTACTATTTTTAACTGAACCATTTAATAGTGAACCACCAAAACCACCAGCAGTTCCACTATATGTAACCTCATTATTCTGACCATACTTATTAGCAATATTTGCACTAACACTAAGACCTGCATCTTTACTTCCACTTACATTTCCGTAATATACATAGCTTCTAAATGCATCCAGTACATCTGCTCGACCTAGTTTTAAAAGTTTATCTAATAAAGACGTTTCACTACCTGCACTGATATTTGCAACACCTGCAACATCTGCAATTCCAAAACATCCACCAGCATATTCACCAGATGCTACAGAACGAATATTCTGCACAGTTACTCCTGCTTGGGCAACATCTTTTTTACCAAGTACGGTTCCCTCAAGCATTCCGGCAAAACCACCAGCTGCCTTAGCATAAGAAGTATTATTACCTCCGCTATCATAAGCTCCATTGACAATAACACCCCAGTCATTCCATGCTTCAACATCTGCATAACGGATAGTTGCGACTGTTGCATTTAAGACTTTAATAAGATCTGTAGGTGTATTTAATAAAGTACCTAGTAACTTACTTAACAATCCTTCACCACGAACAGGATCTACTGTAGCCACACTACCAGGCCTTGAACTGCCTACAAAACCTCCGACATAGCTTGTTCCATCTACTCGTCTAAGCTTTGTGACCTTACAACGCAATGTGTCATCACCCCAGATTTGTCCACCAATCAGTTTTCCAACATAGCCACCCGCATATCCAAGTAACTCTTTATCATCATTCACTCCTGTTGATTGGACATTAAGTCCACTTTGATAGCCTTCGACTGAAGATTGTTTGATTACTGGTACAAATACATTTAAAACTTTAAGCATCTGTCCCAGTTCTAAATTCAATCCTAAAATACTTGTACCACCAAGATTTGCAGCACCACCATTGATCATTTCTCCGGCAAATCCACCAGCACAACGAAGTCCTTTAACTAACTTAGTATCATGAGCCTGACCATTTGTGATAGTTCCTGTTAACATGGAACCTACATAGCCACCAGCTGCACCACCATTTGAAAGAATTGTTTCATCTCGATAGTTGCTTCTTCCAGCTACAACATTATAGCCATAGACATATTGACCAATGATTTCATTTAACTTATCTGGGCTATCTGCTTTTCCATTCTGAGCCAAATCACTACCATAGCCACCATACTTACCAACATATGCAACCCATGAATTCCAAGTATCCACATCCATTAAAGCAAGTGGTCCATAGACTGCTGTGTTTTTTTCAGTTGGATAAACAACACTTAATGCCCCTAAGATGTTATCAACTTTTACCAATCCCCATAATAGAGACAAGCTTCCAGCTTTTGCTGTATCTGCCGATTCCATTAAACCTGTAAATCCACCCGCAATCTCTTCTCCATAAACAGATCGAATACGAACAGCCTTACAAGTACTTATTGGTCCAGTGTAATTTTGACCCTTCCATGTCTCTGTATTATTTCCCCAGATATGACCGCCTTCATTATGACCAGCATAACCACCAGCCATACCTCTTTGAGTTGTTGTAGTAGAACTTGCATCTGCACGAACTGCACCACCACAAGGAATACAAGTTGTAGAACTATTTCGAATCGTAGGTACAAAATCCTGCGCTAAAGAAGCAAGTGTTTCTTTAGTATTAACAAGATCACCTAATATACTTGTTCCACCTAAAGCATCTGCTACACTACCAGGCTGTAAGTCTCCAACATAACCGCCAGCTGTAATCTGACCAATGATATATGAGAAATTATATGAGTTTGAATTCTGAATATGACCACCAGAAATCTTACCTGCAAAACCGCCAGCATCTCCTAATACATCATCTGCAGAAGCATCCGAAGCTGTGTTTTTCATAGAAGCTTTAACCGCAAAACCGCCAGGTCCTCCAGTAACATTAGAATGTTCTATTGTAGAAACTACAACATTTAACGCATCCAATACATCATTAAGGCCAATCGTTTTACCTAAAACACTCAAGCCTTTTCCAACCGAAGCAGCAGAACCAATATTCATATATCCAATATATCCACCAGCATATCTAGCACCAGTTACTGCATATGTACTTTCCTGACCAAAATAATTTGAACTATCTTCACCCTCTAAATCTTTAGGAGGTGTTACTTTTGTATGTTTTAAATTTGTTACATCACAATGACTAACCTGAACTCCACTGCCATAGCCAATAAAGCCACCTGCACTACCAGAATTCGTATCATCCGATTTAATTTTATTAGCCGATACTGTAAATCCATTATCAGATTTAACACCTGCATACTTTATAATTGGAACATATGCATTTACTAAATTTAACAATTCTCCAATATTTATATTTAAACCATTAATATTTCCTAGAACACTAATACCTTTACCAGCATCTGCCAACGCTCCAGAATAAACATTTCCACCAAAGCCACCAGCATAACTTTGACCATTTACAGAATCTAAATTATATACAGCATAATAATCATTTTCACCACGCGAACTATTATCCACTGTTCCACTTTGGAAATCCGCTGCAAAACCACCAGCAACATCCGCTGTAACACTTCCATCATTCACAAAAGAAACCGTGCAATTTGTATATTTAGGAATTAAATATCCTACAGCATTTACTAAACCATTAGCCTCAATCAATGATTTAATTGAATTGTCATCAGCAATCTCTGCCAAGCCACCCGTTTTTGAAATAGCCACAAATCCTGAAGCATATCCGCCATCATCTGCAGCTTTCACTGATTTTAGATTTGTTACATGAGAATTCTCTACTTTTGTACTACCACTTTTTGCGATAAACCCAGAAGCACTATAATCTCGAACTGATTCGCCTTCTCGTGAACCCTTTGTGTTTACAATAAATCCATTTGCGACTCCATTCACATTTACATCATCAATCTTAACTTCGATAGCCTGTCCTAAAGAAAGCAAATTATTCAATTTCAACACATAATTCAAACCTAATAGGTTAACGGTCAATCCACCATCTGTTCCAGCCAAATCGCCTGGACCAGAAAGACCAATAAATCCACCAACATAGTTATTACCTTCAGCTGAATTAAGATTATCAATCTTTACAGTTTTAATTGAACCACCAAGCGCATCACCAAGACCTCCGCCAACGCGCTCATTTCCTTCAATTCTTAAATCATTACCACTTATATAGACATTGTCTACAGTAAACGCAAGATA
>OLZJ01000497.1_pt1 | contig 20973 bp, 16 predicted proteins | sample 1673951 | NCBI WGS metagenome assembly OLZJ01 (sample SAMEA103958135, study PRJEB25191) | human gut metagenome
TTCCTGATGACGGAAATTTCAAATTTTATTCCTGGTGTTAAGAGATTCCGGTCGGGAACCTATAACTCGGAATTTACTTTCTCTACAGAGCTTGCTATACTGGAAAACGAACACGAAAGAAAAGGAAGCTCCCGACTTATGAAACGAATTGATTTTGAAAACGGAACCGTAACCGGAAACATTCTAGGAGCGGCCCTCCCCATGCTGGTTGCCCAGATTTTGAACCTGCTCTATAACATCGTAGACCGTATCTATATCGCTCGTATCCCTGGCTGCGGCACAGCCGCCCTCGGCGCAGTGGGACTGTGCTTTCCGCTGATCGTCATCCTCAGCGCATTCGCCAATCTCTTTGGAAGCGGCGGTGCTCCGCTTTTTTCCATTTACCGTGGAAAAAAGGAAACAGAACAGGCAAACCGCATTATGAACACATCTTTTACAATGGTATGTGTCAGTGCCACCTTTTTGATGACGATTGGTCTTGTTTTTGCCCGCCCCCTTCTGGTGCTCTTCGGCGCGTCTGCAGATGCTTTAGTCTATGCATATCCATACATGATGCTCTATCTCATCGGCACGCTGCCTTCCATGATCGCAGTCGGCATGAATCCTTTTATCAACGCACAGGGATATTCCCTTGTTGGTATGTGCTCCGTCGCCATCGGCGCAGCTGCCAATCTGCTCCTTGACCCTCTCTTTATTTTTGTTTTCGGCCTCGGCGTGCAGGGCGCTGCAGTTGCAACCGTGCTCTCCCAGCTGCTTTCTGCCTCGTTCGTCCTGCTTTTCCTGACGAAAAGGGCGGAGCTGAGGGTTCGCTTTCTGCGGAAAACAGAATTTTCCCAATGTAGCGGCTATGCAAAGAATATCGTCAGCTTCGGTACATCCGGCTTTGTCATGCAGCTGACCAACAGCCTTGTTACGATCTGCTGTAACAACGTCCTTTCCGTCACCGGCGGGGATATCTATATTTCCGTCATGACCATCATTTCCAGCGTGCGGCAGCTCGTGGAAACGCCGATTTACGCGCTCACGGAGGGAACCTCTCCTATCCTGAGCTATAATTACGGTGCCCGCCGTCCGTCCCGAGTCAAAAACTCCGGTATTGTCATGGCACTCATGGTCTTTGGCTATACTGCCATCATGTGGAGCCTGATCATCCTCGCCCCCGGTATGCTGATCCGGATTTTCAGCTCCGACTCTGTGCTGGTTGCCGATGCCATCCCTGCGCTGAAACAATATTTTGCCGCTTTTATTTTCATGGATCTGCAGTATATCGGTCAGACAACCTTTAAATCCTTAAATAAAAAGAAGCAGGCGATTTTTTTCTCCCTGCTCCGAAAGGTATTTATTGTCGTTCCGTTAACCTATCTGATGCCCTATACACTCCACATGGGCACAGCTGGTGTTTTCCTTGCCGAACCGGTGTCCAACGTCATCGGCGGCAGCTTCTGCTTTATCACAATGCTCTGCACTGTATTGCCGGAGTTAAAACGGATGGGACAGGACAATGCAGCGGTGGGCCGGTAAAGCTATAACCTGCGTTTCATTCAGAGACATTTTTGCAGCATAACAATTTCATATAACAGTTGCTCTAAAAAAAATTGCCACCATAAAGGTGGCAATTTTTTAATCCTCTTTCGGAAGTACAATATTCAACAAAATCGCTACCATCGCAGCCGGTACAATACCGGAGCCGCCGAAGATCAGCTGGATAAACTGAGGCGCATTTGCAAGGATTCCTGTGTTGGCGCCCATGCCGTAGCCTACACCGAGCGCTACCGATACGATGGAAAGGTTCCGGGCAGTCAACGGATTCTTCGTGATCAGCTGAATACCGCTGATGACGATAGAAGAAAACATCATAACTGCCGCGCCACCCAGTACCGACTGAGGCATGATGGAAACCAGCGCCGCCAGCTTCGGGCAAAGACCGCACAAGATCAGGAAAATCGCTCCGGTCGCAAGTGCAAAGCGGTTTACTACCTTTGTCATAGCGACCAGTCCCACATTCTGGCTGAAGGAGGTATTCGGCAATACACCAAATAACGCTGCAAAGGAAGAACCAAGGCCATCGCACATCACGCCTCCTGCAAGCTCCTTATCTGTTGCTTCCCTGCCAAGTCCGCCTTCCATTACACCGGAAATATCACCGACCGTCTCCACTGCCGTTACAATAAACATGATCAGGACAGGCAAAATCGCACGCAGATCAAACACCGGCTTTACCGGCATCAGCTTCGGAATTTCAAACCAGGAAGCTTCTGCAACCTTATTCCAGTTTAATACCCATGCTTTTGTATATTCCACGCCATCTGCAGTAACACCGGTCGTAGGCAGGACAAATCCCATTACCACTGCAGCAATGTAGCCTGCGATAATACCAAACAGGATTGCAGAAGAGCTTAAAAAGCCCTTTGTCCCATGCTTGAAGACAAGAATCATTGCGAGAACAAAAACAGCCAGAAGCAGGTTTTCCACAGAGCCGAAATCTTTTGCATTATTTCCGCCTCCGAAGGAATTGATGCCTACAGAGATCAGGCTCAGACCGATCGACATAACAACCGTACCGGTTACCACCGCCGGAAAGAATTTTCGAAGGGGCTTTAAGAAAAAGCCCAGCACCGTTTCGAAGAGTCCACCGATTATGGATGCACCCATGATCGCACCATACGCCAGCACACCGCCGCCCATCGACGCAGCCACACTGTTAAATACCCCGATAAATCCGGAAGAAGTACCCATAATAATCGGAACCTTTCCGCCCACCGGTCCGATGGAAAACAGCTGTACCAGCGTTACAATACCGGCTACCAGCATGGCATTCTGCAGCAGGGAAAGCTGCAGCTGTGCAAACTCTCCACCGGCCAGCCCACATGCACCCGTAATGATCAACAACGGAGTCAGGTTTCCGACAAACATTGCAAGGACATGCTGTAAGCCAAGGGGAATTGCCTGAGAAAGGGGCATTTTCCCATCCATCTGAAATGCTTCCTCAGATAGTTTGAAACTTTTTTTCATTTTTCTCTCTCCTCATTTTGTGATTTATTGTCACAGCCCACACACAAACCTGTTGCGCATGTGGACTGCAGCATTTTCATCCTACTGCGGCATCGACATCAGAATCTTCTCCGGTGTAATCGGAAGTTCCCTGTGCCATACGCCGGTCGCCCGGTAGATCGCATGGGCAATTGCAGGTGCCGGGGTATTGATAACAATTTCCCCGATGGATTTTGCGCCAAAGGGTCCTGTTGGCTCATAGCTGTTTTCAAATTCCACGCGAAGATGCCCCATATCCAGACGGGTCGGAACCTTATACTGTAAAAAGCTGGACTCAATCGGGCGTCCATTTCTGTCATAAGTGATATTTTCAAAAAGGGTATGCCCGATTCCCTGTACGATACCCCCCTCTGTCTGAATACGCGCCAATGCGGGATTGATCGTAATTCCGCAGTCCACTACCGCAACATAATCCAGAATTTTCACTTCTCCGGTATCCTTATCCAGCTCGATTTCCACCATTCCGACCATGTAAGGAGGCGGGGAAACCGGGGAGGAATGGGACGCGGTCGCAACCGCTGCAATATCGTTATTTACCTGGTCTTTGACGCTGATCTCTGCCAGGGAAACGCTTTTCTCCGTGTTGATCTGCTTTACCCGTCCGTTTTCAAACACAACCTCTTCTGTGCTGCAGCCAAGCATTCCCGCCGCGATCCCACAGAGCTGTGTCTTTAGCTTTGCGCAGGCCATCTCCACTGCCTTACCGGTGATATAGGTTGTGGAAGAGGCATAGGAGCCGGAATCATAAGGAGAAGCATCCGTATCCGCGCCAAATACCGCCACATCGTCTACCGAGCAATCCATACATTCCGCAACCATCTGGGCAAGGATCGTATCGCATCCGGTTCCCATATCCGCAGCACCGATGATCAGGTTAAAGCTGCCGTCATCTGCAAGCTTCACGGTTGCGGAACCGACATCCACATTGGAAATACAGGAGCCCTGCATCGCCATTGCCACGCCTGCCGCGCGCACCTTTCCGTTTCCCATATCCCGAACGGGATATTTTTCATCCCAATGGAACAGCTCCTTACAGCGCGCCATGCATTTGTCCAACGCACAGGCATTTGCAGTTTCGCCATAATAGGCCGGCATTTTCATGCCTTCCCGGAGCATATTCTTTTCCCGGATGATTGTCGGATCGATTCCAAGCTTCTCTGCCAGCTCGTTGACAGAGGTTTCCAGTGCAAAAATACCCTGGGTCGCTCCGTAGCCCCGATAGGCACCTGCTGCCATCGTATTGGTATATACAACATCATAGCCAAACCGGAATGCCTCCAGGCCTCCGGTATAAAGCGGAATCGATTTGTGTCCGCTCAGTCCTACCGTCGTCGGACCATGCTCGCCATAAGCACCGGAATTGGATAATGTATACAGATCCAGTCCCCGGATGTGTCCATCCTTATCCGCTCCCAGCCGCACGCGCACCTCCATTTCATGCCGGGGAGATCCTGCAATCTGACTCTCCTCCCTCGTAAAAATGAGCTGTGCCGGGCGTCCTGTTTTCAGTGTGACAAACGCGGGATAGACCTCGCTTACCGCCGTCTGTTTTGCACCGAATCCGCCGCCGATCCTGGGCTTTTCCACACGGATTTTACTTTTGGGGATTCCCAGCGCCCTGGAAAGGATCCTGCGAACGTGAAATACGATCTGGGTCGAGGAGATCACATGCAGTCTTCCGTATCGATCCAGCTCGGTATAGGTACGGAAGGTCTCCATCATCGCCTGATTAAAGGAACGCATATGGTACGCATGTTCCAGCACCTCATCGCAGTCTGCAAGCACCGCATCCACGTCCCCGTCACCACTGATTTCACTGGCAACCAGGTTCCGCTTTGCATCTCCGCCCACCGGAACCTGTGCAAGCCAGTCCTCTTCCGGATGCACTAAAATTTCATTGTCCTTTGCCTGATGGAAATCCAGAACCGGTTCCAGGATCTTATATTTTACTTTGATCAATTTCATTGCCTTTAACGCCGCTTTTTCATTTTCTGCTGCGATAATGGCAACCACGTCCCCGACAAAACGCACATGCCGATCCAGAATCAGCCTGTCGTAAGGCGACGGCTCCGGATAGGTCTGTCCCGCTATGGCAAAGCGCTGCTTTGGCACGTCTTCCCAGGTATAAATATCCACGACACCCGGAACCTTTTTGGCAACCGAAACGTTAATTTCCTCCACAATCGCATTTGCGTGCGGGCTTCTTAACAGCTTTACCGCCAGCGCATCCTTCGGTGCGATATCCTCCACATAAACCGGCTTTCCCAAAAGCAGCTGCATAGAATCCTTTTTGCGGACCGGCTGGTTGATCGCATTGTATTTCTTATGTTCCATGAAGCCTCTCCTTTACTTTCTTCTCTGATCCAGAAAATTCCGGATGCCCCGCAGCTGTCCTTCATAGCCGGAGCATCTGCAGAGGTTTCCTGCCAAATAGGCCCGGATCTCATCATCCGTCGGATCCGGATTCTCCCGAAGCAGCGCGATCGTATTCATGACAAATCCCGGATTACAAAAGCCGCACTGATCCGCTCCCTGATCGGCAATAAATCCGACAAACTCTGCCGCTTCCTCCTGAAGTCCTTCCAGGGTATAGATTTCATGTCCATCTGCTCTGGCTGCGAGCACAGAACAGGAAAGCACCGGCGTATTATCCATGAGAACGGTGCACAGACCACAGCTTGCTGTCTCACAGCCTCGTTTTACGCTGTAGCATCCATGTTTTCTCAAAAAGTCGATCAAAAGCAGATCCGGTTCGATCTGCTCGGCGATCCTTCTTCCATTCACTTTTATTATGATCTCCATCCCTACACCTCCCCGATTTTGTAAAACAGTCTCTGACTCAGCACTCCGATCAGACGGGTGCGGTAGTCTGCCCCGGCACGGTGGTTATTACCGGTCGGAATCTGCTCTTTTGCCCAGTTTGCAAATGCCTTTACGCTGTCTTCCTTCACACCGCCGGAAAGAAACTTTTCTTCATCGCAAAGAAGCACTGCCCGATGCGGTCTTGCACCGACTGCCAACCGGTATTCTCCCCCGACGCAGGAAGCGGCGCAGGCAATCACCGGGAAGTCCGTGCTCTGGTTGCGGACCGCTGCGTAGGCAAAACGTCCTGCAGTCTTTTTCACGATCAGACGGACTAAAATATCTCTGTCCTGTTTTTTCTCGGCAAAATCTTTTAAAGGAATTCTTCCACCCTGAAATAATTCCACCTCGGTATCCATTGCAAGAAAAACCGTCAAAACATCAGAGAATCCGAACCGTCCCCAGATGCTTCCTCCAACCGTTGCAAGATTGCGGAACTGCACACCTACTATATCCTTTACTGCATCTCTTACTGCACCCTGTGTATAGGCATTCAGCCCGGTATCTGTCTCCAGCTGCCGCAGCGATACCATGGCGCCGATAGAAAATTCCTCTTCCGTTTCTTCTATTTCATTCAGTCCAAGATCACAAAGATCAATTGCTGTCTGAATCATGCGATTCTGCATTTTCGTCCAGAGCATTCCACCGAGAATACAGTTCCCCTTTTTCTGGTTCAGCTCATATGCCTCTTCCAGACTTTTTGCGCGCACATAATTCTGAATTGTAACCATAAAATGTTCTCCCTGAAGCCTTACTGTTCCCATGCACCCTTTTCTATTTTCGTGCAATCCGTGAACAAAAACCAAAAAATCCAATTATATTATAATAAAATCCCTTGCTTTTGAAAAGACGCTTTGCTACAATACCGTTGTATTATTGAAACTACAACGAAAGGTGAACGTAATGAAAAACACTCTGAAAAAGTACCTGTCCCTGTCCCTGGCATGTGCACTGTTGATCTCCATGATCGGCTGCGGCACTGCTTCTGCCCCCGCAGAAACTGTTCCTGCAACAGAATCCGTCACAGAACAGGCTGCCGAGACTGTCACAGAAACCGCTTCTGCCGAAACAGAAGAGACTGCATCCGAAGAAGCCATTGAAGCTGCAGAAACGACTTATCCCGTCACCCTGACCGATCAGGCAGGCCGTGAAGTAACGCTCGAAGCTGAACCTGAGACCATCGTAAGCGGCTATTACATTCCCTCCAGCCTTTTGATCGCTCTTGGTCTGAAGGACAAGATGGTAGGCATCGAAGCAAAGGCTGGCAAGCGTGCGATCTACAAGCTTGCTGCACCTGATCTGATAGAGCTTCCCAGTGTCGGCACCGCAAAGGAATTCGACCTGGAAGGCTGCGCAGCCCTCTCCCCTGATCTGGTTATCCTGCCCTTAAAATTAAAGGACGCAGCAGCGAGCCTGACAGAGCTTGGTATCCCGGTGCTGCTTGTCAATCCGGAAAGCCAGGAGCTTCTGACAGAAATGATCGAGCTGGTATCTACCGCCACCAACACACAGGAACGTGCAAACGAGCTGCTTTCCTATATAGCTTCCCAGAAGTCCATGCTTTCTGATACGTTAGCTGATACAGAGCCCAAAAGCGTATATCTGGCAGGCAATTCTTCCCTGCTTTCCACAGCAGGTCCTGCAATGTACCAGTCCAGCATGATCGAGCTTGCAGGCGGCAAAAATGCAGCGGAAGAAATTACCGATACTTACTGGGCAGAAATCAGCTACGAACAGTTGCTTGCCTGGGATCCTGCCTATATCATCCTCGCTTCCGATGCAGATTACACCGTTGACGACATTTTAAACGATGAAAACTTAAAAGACTGCACCGCTGTAAAAAACGGTCAGGTATATCAGATTCCCGGCGATGTAGAGGCTCTGGACAGCCCGGTTCCCGCAAGCATCCTTGCATCCGTATGGCTTGCCGGCATTCTCCATCCCGAACAGATTCCCGCTGACACTTATACCACGGAAAGCAACACTTATTATGAAACCTTCTATGGAATCTCCAACGAAAACTAAATCGTTCCTTCTCGTCGGGACCGTTATTTTAACGGTCCTGACTTTATGCTCTTTTTTCGTCGGAAAATATCCGCTTACTCTGTCCGGTCTGTTATCCGGGGACGCGATGCAGTGGCGGGTTTTTCTCACCCTGCGCGCAAGCCGCGCTGTGATCGGCGCAATCGGCGGCTTTGTCCTCGGAGTTACCGGCTTTGTCTATCAGACCGTTTTCCGCAATCCCCTCGCTTCCCCCGACATTATCGGCGCATCCTCCGGTGCAAGCGTAGGCGCCGCTTTCGGCATCCTGTTTTTGCCCGGCGCGGTGGCTGTCACCCTATCTGCCTTTGCCGGAGCCATCTGTTGTGTACTCCTTGCACTGACGCTTTCCTCCCTGACCGCCGAAAAAGACGGCAAAAGCATCGTCCTTTCCGGTATCGCCGTGCACAGCCTGGCACAGACCGCGTTAGTCTGTCTGAAGCTCCTCGCCGACCCGGAAAAACAGCTTGCATCCATCGAATACTGGATCATGGGAAGTTTAAACGGCATCAGCCTGTATTCCATCGGCGGAAACATCGCTCTGTGCCTGATCTGTCTGGTTGGGATGTTCCTGTTGTACCGCCAGATCCTCCTGCTCTCTCTGGATGATCAGGAAGGGCGACTGCTCGGCGTAAATGTGACGCAAATTCGCCTGATCGTCCTTTTGATCGCAACCCTTGCCGCCTCCAGCGTTATCAGCATGACCGGGCTGATCAGCTTTATTTCGCTTCTTGCCCCCCACGGAGCGCGCCTGCTCTTTAAAAACAATCGCTTATCCACCATGTTATTCAGTGGCCTGCTCGGCGGATGCCTTTTGACGCTCGGCGATATTTTTGCCCGCAGCATCGCTTCTACCGAACTGCCAGTAAGTATTTTTACCAGTTTGCTCGGCGCGCCGTTCTTAATCTATCTCTGTATCAGGAGGAAACCACTTCAATGAACCTGCTTACTGTAACCAACCTTTCCGCCGGATATGCCGGAAAACAGGTCATAAAAGATATCAGCTTTTTCGTCGCCCCAAAAACGATCGTTGGAATCCTCGGTGCAAATGGGTGCGGTAAAACCACCCTGATCAAAGCGATTGCAAATCTTCTTCCTCATACCGGAAGCTGTCAGTTAGATGACACTTACTTGGAAAACGCTTCTCCAAGGCAGCTTGCTTTACTCTGCGGATACATTCCCCAAAAGAGCGGTATTTCGATCGATTTAACTCTTCTGGATGTCGTTTTAATGGGGTTTAATCCAAAGCTTTCTCTCCTGCAGTCTCCTACGGAGCAGATGAAAAAGGAAGCATTTGACGCCCTCTGCTCGGTAGGTCTTGGGTCCCGCAAAGACGATAACTTCCAGCAGCTAAGCGAAGGGCAAAAGCAGCTCTGCCTGCTGGCGCGCACTTTTGTATTAAAGCGCAGGCTTCTGCTTTTGGATGAACCGGAAAGCGCCCTGGATTTTCGGCTGCGCTATGAAACGATGGGACTTTTGCGAACGTATGTTGCAAAAAACAACGCCGCCGCACTTGTAACGCTGCACGATCCTTCTCTCGCCCTCAATTATTGCGATACGCTTCTGGTGCTTTCCGATTGCGGTCTGTTGGGAGAGCTTCAACCATTTTCTACCCCGATTTCCAAAATGGAACCGCTTCTTTCCTCCATCTATGGTACAATCAGTTTAACGACACTTTCCACCCGCCGCGGCGAGAAACGGCTGATCATGATAAAGGAGGACGATGCCTGTTGAAAGCGGTTACGAGAATTACTTTTTGTGACGACAACGATGAAAAATTTTTTGGGGAAGGTCCCTGCCGTCTGCTGCATGCCATCGAAGAAACCGGCTCTCTTCGTTCCGCCGCCATATCCATGGGACTTGCCTACACCAAGGCGCTCCGCATAATCAAAAATGCCGAAGCCGCTCTCGGCTTTCCACTGACCACACGCTGTGTTGGCGGAAAATCCGGCGGTGGAAGTACACTCACCCCACAGGGAAAGGAATGGCTGACAAAATATGAAACCTATCGGGACGCCTGCGTTCATGCCAACCGCAAGCTGTATTTGGAAATCTTTTCAAACAAGCGGTAAAAAACATCTGATCCTCACCGGAGACAGGGGAAGCGGCAAAACAACACTGCTTTCTGCGCTCTTTCCATGCCCGATGCCGGGGCTTACCTCCTGGGCGGTTTCAAAGCAGGGCGTCTACTTAAAGGACAATTTTTCTTCCAAGACCGTGCAAATCGGCAGATTTAACCCTGACAACACGGGTACCGAAAACCGGATGCTGCCTGTTTTAGACGCATTTTCCAAAACCGGTGTTTCTTTTCTTCGCGCTTGTGCCGACGTTTCTTCTGACTGGATCACCATTGATGAAATCGGATATCTCGAAAGCACCTGTCCCGAATATCAAAACGCCCTCTCTGAGTTGATGGCGTGCAAGCATCTCCTGATGGTCGTCCGCAAGCAAAAGCTTCCTTTCCTGGACAGTCTGCTTGCACATCAGGATGTCTTCGTTCTCGATCTGGATCAGCCCTACGGAAACGCAGGCTGTATTCTCATGGCGTCCGGTCAGGGCAGACGCTTTGGGGAAAACAAGCTGCTGACAGATCTCGCAGGCAAGCCACTGATTCAATGGGCACTCGATGCTTCCGCCGGTCTGTTTGCACACCGCCTGGTTGTGACCGTGCACAAAGAAATCGAACAGCTCTGTCTCTCGCAGGATATCCCGGTTCTTCTGCATCCTTTTCCCGACCGAAATGACATGATCCGCCTTGGAATGGGTGAAATCAGCTCTTTTATCGATCGCTGCGCCTTCCTGCCGTCCGACCAGCCTATGATCCTGCCGGAAACCATCGCTTCCCTGCTGCTTTGCGCAAAAAATCTGCCTGACTTTATCTGGCGCCCCTGCTCTAGCGACACAGTCGGTTCTCCGGTGATCTTTCCGTCCTGCTTTTTTGAGGAATTAAAAAATCTCCCTCCCAAAAAGGGAGGGAACGTGATCGTTTCCAGGTATCCAAATCTCGTCCGGACACTTCCGGTTTCTTATTCGGAAGAATTAAAGGACATCGATACAAAAGAGGAGCTGCTTGCTATTTCACAGTATTTGGAGCAGCAGTCATCAAACCGCTGTTGGCGCTTTGATGACTGTGGGGCTTTCGCCCCTTAAAATACTGTCCAGACTGCTCCGCTTGCAAGTTTACTTGCAGCGGTGCATCTGGACAGTATTTTACCCGGCTCAATGGGAGAGCATATTTTCGATAAAGATTCCGTATCCCCGCGTGGGGTCATTTACAAAGACGTGGGTGACGGCACCGACAATTTTCCCGTTCTGGAGGATCGGGGAACCGCTCATGCCCTGGACGATTCCACCGGTTTTTTCCAGCAGTCTTTCATCTGTTACCTGGATTTCGATTCCGCGGTTGATGTTGTCGTGATCCAGGTGAAGGGCTTTGATTTCGATCGTATAGAGCTGCGGCGCTCCGTCCTCCTCCAGGCAGCTCAGGATCTGTGCTTCTCCTTTTTTTACTTCCTGTTTCAATCCAACCGGCAGTGCTTCGCCCTGTATTTCGTCCGCTTCTTCCTGGCTCAGGGTGCCGAAGATTCCTTCGACAGAATTTATGGAGATCGCGCCGATCCGGTTTTCTTTCTTATAATCGATCACTCCGGTCAGTTCTCCCGGCGTTCCACTAATGCCTTTTCGAATGTTGACGATTTTTGTTTTGTAAAGACTGCCGCTCTGTACCTCCATCAAGTCCGCCGTATCCGTATCGTTGATTCCATGTCCCAGTGCGCCGAAGCCGTTTTTCTCATCCAGATAGGTCATCGTACCCACGCCCTGCGCGTTATCCCGAATCCAGATACCCAGCTTGTATACCCCCTCTGTGTTCTGCTGCGGCGTAACCGTCACATCAAAGGTCTGTCCGTCCCTACAGATCGTCAGACACAGCTCCTTTCCCTCCGACGCTGCTACTTGCTCAGTGAACTGCTTTTTTCCTTCCAATTCTACGCCGTCCACCTTTAAAATGTAATCTCCCGCCCTCAACAGGTATCTTGCCGGTTCCTTTCTGCTATGATCCAATCCTTCAAAATCGCTTTCTGCGATCACTAAAATCCCCTCGGTTTTGATGTAAATTCCCACCGGGACGCCTGCCGGAATCAACCGCTGTCCCTCGACCACATGGACGTCCACCTGTTTAAACGGCACGATTCCAAACAGCTTTACATCCATCGTGTAATCCTGAATCTGACTCGCCTGCACGGTCAGCGGTCTGTTCAAATTGACCGGAATCACGTCTTTCTGCGCCGTCTTTTCGCCGTAAATCGTTCCGCTCACCGGCACATCCAAAAACAACTCCTGCTCTTCTCCGGCGCGAATCCGGATGGAGGAGGGGATTTTCTGCCAGGTCTGGTAAATCCAGCCGCCAGCACCACCAAGCACCGCCATCAAAATCCAGAATGCTAAAATCTTCCGAAGACAAGGCTTTCGTTTCTTTCCAGCTGCATGCGTAGGAAAAACGCTGCTTGGCGCATGAGGCAGCGAAGCTGCACTGTTTTGCATACAGTTTTCCGGATTCCGTTTTTTGACAACGTCTTTTTTCTCCATGCAGCTTCTCCTTTCTGATTTCCTTCCAATAGCCTGTAGAATCCTGCGCCTGCGGCGGGTAACATAAGCGACATCATTTCCCTTCGCCTCCCCGCGGAGCGTTTTTTATCGTATAGATACAAAGTTTCCTGTACGATAAAAAAAGAGAACATCATCTCTGACGTCCTCTTTAGTATGCTCAGTTCTGTTTCTTTTTTTCTGCCAAATCCTTCATTTCTTTTGCATTGGCAAGCACCGATTCTGTCAGCTGCGCCGCTCCGGAAAGCCTTGCAAGCTCTTTCAGGCTGTCTGCCTCGGACAGCTCTGTGATCGTCGTCGCCGTAGAATGGTCGGTTGCATTTTTTTCAATATAAAAATGATGATCCGCCATCGCCGCGATCTGCGGCAGATGCGTGATGCAGATAATCTGGTGCGTTCTGCCTAAAATTCCCAGTTTTTCCGAAACCTTCCAGGCGGTCTTTCCGCTGATTCCGGCATCAATTTCATCAAAAATAAACGTGCCGATCTTTTCCTGCTTCGCCGTAATCGTCTTTAGCGCAAGCATGATTCTGGAGAGCTCGCCGCCGCTTGCAATCGCCGCCAGCGGTTTGACCGGCTCTCCGGGATTAGTCGAAATCAAAAATACAACCTCGTCCTTTCCCTCTGCACCAAAGCTGTCTTTTTGCGTCAGGGAAACCTGAAATTCCACATGCAGAAAGTTCATATCCTGTAATGCGCTTTCCATGTCCTTCTGAAACTCCTGCGCCGCCTTTGTTCGAAGCGCTGTCAGCCTCTGTGCCAGCTGTGCTAACATTTTTTCGTTCTCAGAAAGTTCCCTGCGCCTTTGCTCCAGCCATTCCTCCTGGTGCAGCAGGCGATCCAGCTCCTGATTTTTCTGTTCTGCGTAAGCCAAAACTTCTTCTATGGTGCTGCCGTATTTATCTTTTAGGTGATTGACCGTATTTAAACGATTTTCCGTCTCTGAAAGCTGTTCTTCATCAAATTCGAGATCGGACAGATATTCCGAAACTGCCCGATTAAAATCGTTCAACAGTCCGTCCACATCCGCCAGCAGCTGTACCAGCTGTCCGAGTCCGTCATCACAGGATAATACCTGTGACAGCTCCCGAAGCGCACGCCCGGTCAGCTCCCCGGCTCCGTTTCCTTCTTCCTCTCCGGTCAGTCCGTGTACCAGATTCAACGTCTCTGCAATCTTGCGCCCGTTCACCATCCTACGGTAATCACGTTCCAGCTGCTCGTCCTCACCTGCCTGCAAATTTGCTTCTTCAATTTCATCCCGCTCGAACTCTGCGAGGGAAATTTCCCGTTTACGTGTCTGTTCGTCCAGCTCGTTTTCCGCAATCTCCTGCAGAATCGCGCTGTGCTCACGCCAGCAGGCAGCATACGCTTCTTTTACATGGGGCAGCTCTTTTTCCGCATATGCGTCCAGAATTTCCAGATGTCTCTTCGTCTGCAAGAGAATCTGGCTATCATGTTGTCCGTGAATGTCGATCAAAAGCCCTGCCAGCTCGCGCATCTGGCGGATCGGCACAGTCTCCCCGTTAATCCGGCAGATACTTCGGTTTGGCATGACCCTTCTCTGTAAAATAATCTGATTGTCCTCCGCCGGAAGATCCATCCGGCGAAGTGCCTCCCTCACTTCTTCTGACCCTTCAAAGGTCAGCTCGATCAACGCATATTCCGCACCCGTCCGGATCATATCCCGATCCGCCTTTGCGCCAAGCGCCAGCGCCACCGAGCCAAGAATGACGGATTTTCCGGCGCCCGTCTCGCCCGTCAGAATGTTCAGTCCCGGCTGAAAGAACACTTCCGTCTCTTCAATCAGCGCCAGGTTCCTGACATGCAGACTCACTAACATTGTTTGGCTCAATCTTGTACTCCCTTTACTGTTTCATCAGTTCCCGGATTTTTCCCATCAGAATCCGGGTATCCTCTACGGAACGAACTGCAATCATAATCGTATCATCGCCTGCGATACAGCCGACCACTTCCCCGAAATGAATGGCATCCAGCGCAGCCGCCACTGCCATCGCCATTCCGGAAACCGTCCGCATGACCAAAATATTCTGCGCCATATCCATCGATACAAAGGCGTCCCTCAGCACGCGGATATACTTGTCCGACAGCAGCTCATTTTCTTTTTTCAGAATCACATATTTCTGCCGCCCATTTCCGGTCGGAAGCTTGGAAAGGTTCATCTGACGGATATCGCGGGAAATTGTCGCCTGCGTCACCGTAAATCCGGCTTCTTTTAATTTTTCCGCAAGCTCTTCCTGGGTTTCGATCTCATAGCGTGATACCAGCTCTGCAATTTTCTGATGTCTGTTTTGTTTCATTCCTGTTTTCTCCCCTTACAGACGGTTAATCGCTCATCTTCCGATGCAGCACGTCCAAAAAACCGGCTTCACTGATTTTGATAATCGAAGTCGTCTTGATGCTTTTGGTTACTCGCACCTCGTCAAGCGGAGCCAGCTCCACGTTTCTCGCCCCATCAAAGCATGCCTCAATCCCGGTCTCTTCCCGCCCCGCCTTGCCGATAATCCGGATAATAATCTCATCGTCCGCCCGCAGGACGATGCTTCTCGTCTGCAGGGTATGCGGACAAACCGGCGTCAGCAGAATCATCTGAGCGCCCGGCTCTACCAGAGGACCGCCTGCCGACATGTTATACCCGGTTGAACCAGTCGGCGTCGCAATGATAATGCCGTCCGCATGATATTCCTTTAACAATTTTCCATTTACATAGATCTGAAAATACAACATTCGCAGATGGCCGCAGCGCGTGATCGTGATATCATTTAGTGCACTGTTTTCCTCTTCCATCCTACCCTGCCGGTAAATCTGTCCGCACAGCATCATTCGGTCTTCTACCTGATAGCTGCCCGCCACCAGCCGGTCTATTGCATCTTCCATTCCACTTTTTTCTACTTCTGTCAAATAGCCGAGGGTTCCCAGATTGATCCCGAGCATCGGAATCTGGCTATCCGCCGTATCCCGCGCCGCCCGCAGCATCGTCCCGTCCCCGCCCAGTACCAAAATCGCATCTGTCCGGTCTCCCTCCCTCAGAAGAATCCGCTTCCATTCCTCTTTCGGAATTTCGTCCGCATAAACACTGCATGACGCCTGCCGCAGCTTCAACAGCTCCTGCACTCGTCGGGTGATCTCCAGATCCGGATCTTTCGGGCGGTTCGTAATGATAATAAAATGTTTCATAATTCTTTCCCCTGCCCGGATTTTTATTCTTTGAGCGTCTCGTGTGCCTGCTCTACGATCCTCGCAATCAGCTGGCGATTTTCTTCTGTTTCGGAAATACCGCCTTTAGCAGCCTGTGTCTCTTCCAGTGCAGCCTCTGCCGCCTGTTCGCTTTCATAGGCTTCCGGCTGCTCTTCTTTCTGTATAAAAATCAGATATTCAATATTTCCCTCAGGTCCCTTGATCGGCGACCAGGTCAACCCCAACACGGAAAAATGTAAAAGCGCCGCAAAATCCATAACCTTTGCAATGACCTCGCGATGCACTGCCGGATCGCGGACAACACCCTTTTTCCCGACCTTTTCCCGACCTGCCTCGAACTGTGGTTTGATCAGACAAACCATCTGTCCGCCGCATTTTAAAAGTCTCCATGCCGGAAGCAGGATTTTCGTCAGGGAAATAAAGGAAACATCCACCGATGCAAAATCGAGGTCATCCGCAATCTGATCCCTCGTCAGATACCGGAAATTCGTCTTTTCCATGCAGACAACGCGCTCGTCCTGCCGCAGCTTCCACGCGAGCTGACCGTGTCCGACATCGACGGAATAAACCTTTTTCGCCCCGTTCTGCAGCATGCAGTCCGTAAAGCCCCCGGTCGAAGAACCGATATCCATACAGATATCACCCTCCAGTGTGATCGGGAAGCACGCCATCGCCTTTTCCAGCTTCAGACCGCCGCGGCTCACATAACGCAGCGAGCTTCCCTTTACCGTGATCGTCACCTTCGATTCATCGAACATGGCTCCCGCCTTGTCCTCTCTCTGTCCCTGGACAAAGACCTCTCCCGCCATAATCACAGCCTTGGCTTTTTCTCTTGATTCTGCAAGTCCCTGCTTCACTAACAGGACATCCAAGCGTTCCTTCATTTTGCTTCCAGTTCCTTTTCTATCTTTTCCAGGACAGCGGATGTACTGATTCCGATCTCCTGTTTCAAAATATCTACATTGCCGTGCTCTACATATTCGTCCGGAATCGTAATCGGCAGTACCTCGATCGGCAGCTTTTCCTGCTCCACGAGCGTAATTACCTTTTCAGACAGACCGCCACTCGCCACATTTTCTTCCATCGGCACGATCAGGTCGTGGTTCTTTGCAAGGTATCGAACCATATTCTCATCGATGGGCTTGACAAATCTTGCGTTGACAACTGTACAGGAAATGCCTTTTTCTTTCAATGCTTCCCGCACCTCTACCGCAGTCTTTACCATGCTGCCGACTGCAAACAGAGCAATCTTTTCTTCTTCGAACAGCATCTCACTCTTGCCCATTTCAACGTCCGCACGCTTGTCCGCCAGCCCGTCATACGCCTCACCGCGGGGATACCGGATTGCGATCGGCCCTTTGAAATCATAGGCAAACTTCATCATATCGGAAAGTTCCCATTTGTTTTTGGGCGCCATGATGTGCATATTCGGGATGGACGATAAAAACGACAGATCAAAAATGCCCTGATGGGTCTCACCGTCGCTTCCGACCAGCCCCGCCCGGTCAATCGCAAAGATTACCGGAACATTCTGCAGACAGACATCGTGTAAAATCTGGTCGTAGGCACGCTGCAAAAACGAAGAATAAATCGCCACAACCGGATGCAGTCCGCCAACCGCCAGACCTGCTGCAAAGGTCACTGCATGCTCTTCCGCAATGCCAACGTCAAAAAAACGTTCGGGGTATGCCTTACGGAAACGCTTTAATCCGGTTCCGTCCGGCATCGCCGCCGTAATCGCCACCACATCGGGATGGCGCGCCGCAAGCTTTACCATGACAGTAGAAAAAATGTCCGTATAGTTGGCTTTTGTCTTTTTCTTTACCGGAACACCGGTTGCCACATCGAAGGGCTCTGCCCCATGGAATCTCGCCGGATGCTTCTCTGCCGGAGCATAGCCCTTGCCCTTCTGGGTCAGAACATGGATCAGGACGCAGTTTTTGCGCCGCTTCGCCTCGCGGATGACCCGAACCAGTCCGTTGACATCGTGTCCATCCACAGGCCCTAAATAGGTGATCCCCATATCCTCAAACCACATACCCGGAATCACCAGCTGTTTTAAGCTGTTTTTGGCGCGGCGCACACCGGTCACAACGCCGTCTCCGTAACGCGTGTTGCGCAGTGCGTCGTAAATGTTGTCCTTGATGTCCAAATAGGCGTTCGAAGTACGGATGTTATTCAGATATTTGGAAACACCGCCCACATTTTCGGAAATAGACATGTTGTTATCATTTAAAATAATGATAAAGTTCGTCTCCATCCTCGCCGCATTGTTCAGCGCTTCGTATGCCATTCCACCTGTCAGCGCACCGTCTCCGATCACGGAAACAACGGTATTGGTTTTACCCTGAATATCTCTTGCGCGCACAAGTCCCAGTCCGGCAGAAATCGAAGTGGAGGAATGTCCCGTATCAAAGCTGTCGCAGTCGCTCTCTTTGCGTTTCGGAAATCCGCTCATTCCGCCGTATTTGCGCAAATGGTCGAAGCCCTCACGTCTGCCGGTCAGCAGCTTATGGGTGTAGGACTGATGCCCGACGTCCCATACGATCTTATCTTCCGGCAGATTCAGCGCGATATGCATCGCCATCGTCAGCTCGACAGCTCCCAGATTCGAGCCGAGATGCCCGCCAGTTACACTGATCTTCTCAATCAGGAACTGACGGATTTCCTCTGCAAGAAGCGGATAATCCTTTGGATTTATTTTTTTGATATCATTTGTCTGCTGTATCTGTTCCAGAAGCATAAGCAGCCCCCTCTTTATTTTTCTCTTGTAATCAGTGCACGAACCAGATCTTCCAGAAATTCATTTCGCCGGTCAAAGGAAGAAAGAATCTTCAGTGCTTCTTCCGACAGCGCTTCCACATCTTTTTTCGACTGTTCCAGTCCGTTTAACCGCACATAGGTTACCTTATGATTCTTTTCATCGCTTCCAACCGGTTTGCCAAGCACCTCCAGAGAACTGGTCACATCTAAAATATCGTCCTGAATCTGGAATGCGATGCCGATATTTTCCGCCGCCTGCTCCAGCTTCTTTACCGCCTCGTCCGGTGCTCCTGCCAGAACGGCTCCGATCATCAGCGCCGCTTCAATCAGCGCTGCCGTTTTATTTTTGTGGATGTACCAGAGCAGCTCTTTCGTCACATGATCTGCCGGCAGCTCTTCTGCACAGATGTCCGCGCACTGTCCGCCGATCATACCATAGATGCCCGCTTTGTTGGCGAGAATCTGCAGTGCCTTTGCGACAGCAGCGTACCGGGCTGCGATGTCTGCTGCTTCCCCGATCATGGAAAACGCTTCTGCTGCCGTCTCGAACGCTTTATTTAACAGCGCATCCCCGGCCAGCACCGCCATGCCCTCGCCATATACATTCCAGGTTGTCTTGCGTCCCCGGCGGTATTCGTCATTATCCATCGCAGGCAGGTCGTCGTGTACCAGGGAATAGTTGTGAATCATTTCCAACGCCGCCATAAAAGGCTCCACAATTGCAGAGTTCCCGCCAAACAGCCGGAAGCTCTCTTCCATCAGAATCGGGCGCAGACGTTTTCCACCCGCCAGGACGCTATAATTCATCGACTCGATGACTTTTTTCTGATATCCTTTTTCTTCTGGCAGATATTTTGTTAAAACGTCTTCTGCATGAACTGTTTTCTCCGCAAGCGTTTCTTTAAAATTCATCCAGTTTTCCCTCCCCGTTTAAGACGAGAACCTTTTTCTCCACTTTATCAATGCTTTCATTACAGTATTTCAAAAGCTCCATTCCCTTCTGGTATACGGTAAAGGACTCCTCCAGAGAGATATTTTCATCCTCCAGCGCCCTTGTCACCTCTTCCAGACGTAAGAATGCTTCTTCCAGCGTCAGCTCTTTTTCGGCTGTTTCCCCTTCACCTGTGCAACAATCCGTCCGTTTTTGACATGGATCGTCACCAGCTCTCCGACCTGTATCCGATTGACGTCGGTTACCGTCCGCCCTTCTGCGTCCGCCACATGGGAAAATCCCTGACTGAGCTTTTCCAGTGGCGACAGGCCTTTTAATTTCTCCGCATATAAGGATACCTGATACCTGCGTTCCCGAAGCTTTTCCTGCATCTGCCGTTCCAGCTTTTCTTCCAGGGAAACCAGATAGCTTCGCTTCTCCCGGATCTGTCCTGCCGGGCTTAAATGAGAAAGGCGGATCTGGTCGTTCGACAGGCGCATCCTCGCAGATGCGATCTGCTGTTTCATCCGTCTGGTATAGCGCAGTGCAAGCTCATCCAGCTGCGTCTGCATCAGCGAATAATCGTAAACTGCAAGCTCTGCACCTGCAGACGGCGTCGGCGCACGCAGATCTGCAACAAAATCGGCGATTGTCGTATCCGTTTCATGACCGACTGCGGAAATAATCGGAACGCTGCAGTCAAAAATCGCCTGTGCGACAATCTCTTCATTAAATGCCCAGAGGTCTTCAATGGAACCGCCGCCGCGCCCGACAATCATCACATCAACCTTGCAGCGTTCCAGCGCCCGTATTCCGTTGACAATGCTCGCAGGCGCCTGCTCTCCCTGCACGATCGCAGGATACAGGATAATCTGCACATATGGATTGCGTCGCGTCGCAATATTGATAATATCGCGCACTGCAGCTCCAGTCGGTGCAGTCACAACGCCGAGCGTCCGGATAAAACGAGGAATTGGCTGTTTATACTCCGGTGCAAACAGCCCCTGCTCCGCCAGCTCCCGCTTGAGCTGTTCAAAACGCTCATACAGCTGTCCTGCCCCGTCGAGCGTAATCGACTTTGCGTACAGCTGATATCTGCCGTCCCGTTCAAACACGTCGATCGTCCCTCCGACGACGACCTGCTGTCCTTCCTGCATATGAAATTTCAGTCCGCTCCGGTTGCCGGCAAACATAACACAGGCAATTGCGCCCTTTCCATCCTTCAGGGTAAAATAAATATGCCCTGAAGAATGGTATTTACAATTGCTCACTTCGCCTTTGACCAGAATGGACTGGAGTAAAAAATCCTGGGTAAACATATTTTTGATATATCCGTTTACCTGGGCTACTGTATAGACATTTTTCATGCAAATTTCGCCAGAATACCGTTTACAAATCCGGAGGAACCTTCCTGTCCGAATTTCTTTGCAAGCTCTACTGCTTCGTTGATTGCGACACCGGTCGGAACCGTCTCGTCAAACCGAATCTCATAAACCGCAAGGCGG